>ERZ773055.572-NODE-572-length-20760-cov-3.931611_pt1 | contig 20760 bp, 15 predicted proteins | sample MGYA00580515_ERZ773055 | MGnify/ENA primary metagenome ERZ773055 (study PRJEB29015, sample SAMEA2737993) | human oral metagenome | biome: human oral; feature: human-associated habitat; material: dental | place: China | collected 2064 ...
CAAACGCCCACGACACGCCCGCCATGATCGAGTTCATCGCGGGGGTGCGGGCATCTTCTTCATATAACGTAACATATGGTTTTATAATACCACCACACTCACATAGAGGAATAATACTCTCTTTTGCTAAAAACTCCTCTAAGTTATAATGCTTTCCACACTTACGACAGTAGTTACTATCTACCGTACCGTGAAGTTTTAAAACATTTTTACTTCCTGCTATTTCATGTAAAGTATCAATATTTTGAGTAATAACAGCACGAAGTTTTCCTTTATTCTCAAGTTCTGCCAAAAAATAATGTGCTTTATTAGGCTTAGCATCTGGATATATCAAATGTTCTTTATAAAATTTAAAAAAATCTTCTGGGTACTTCTCGAACATCGTACGTGATACCAGTTGTTCTGGAGTAAAATGTCGTCCTAATTCTACACTAAATATACCATTAGCACTACGAAAATCTGGTATATTTGACTCGGTAGAAACTCCAGCACCACCAAAGAACACTATATTATTACTTTCTTGAATAATTCTTTTTAATTCCTCTATTTTTTTCATAAAACCACTCCATTTGTATTACATAATTTAAGATAAGGAAACCTATATTATAAGTTTCCTTATCTGTTAAAATACTATTTCTCTTCTTTTTGTTTTTGAGCTTTTAACTCTTTGATACGTTGTTTTCTCTCAGCAATACGCGCTTTTTTCTCTTCGCGAGATGCACTTCTTACTGGACCACGAGAAATATGCTCTTTACTGTCATTAGTAACAAGATTTGTTTTTTCTTCTTTAAGCTCTATTTCTTCATGACGTTCAACCTTGATACGTAATAAGTTAGCAACTACTTCACATTCTATCTCGTCTATCATATATTCAAACATTTCATGTCCTTCGTTTTTATATTCACGAAGCGGATCTATTTGACCATATGAACGTAAGAAAATACCTTTGCGCAGTTGATCCATTTGGTCGATATGGTCTGTCCAACGATCATCTATTACATTTAAAAGAATATATCTTTCAAATGAATTCATAGTCTCATCACCAAGAAGCTCGCGTTTTTGTTCATATTCATTATTAATTTTTTCAAGAGCAAGTTGTTTAATTTCTTCATCAGACATAACTTCACTATACTCATCTTCTTTTATAGGACATTGTCCTAAGAATTTTTCATTTAGTGATTTTACAATTTCTTCTGTTTCTTCTTTTTCACTATGTGCTTCTAATGTTTGAGTTGCATATTCGATAGTTTTCTCAACTGCTTCTTCTGTCATTCTATCAATAATATCAGTAACTACTTCATTTTCTAAAACTTCATTTCTTTCAGCATACATAATTTCACGTTGTTTACGTAAAACATCATCATACTGAAGAACTTGTTTACGTGCATCGTAGTTGTTACCTTCTACACGTTTTTGAGCACTTTCTACAGAGCGACTGACCATTTTACTTTCAAGAGGTGTATCATCTGTTTTACCCATAAGTCTTTGTAATCTGTCAGCACCGAAACGAACCATAAGTTCATCTTCTAATGATAGATAGAATCTACTATATCCTGGGTCACCCTGACGTCCAGAACGCCCACGTAACTGGTTATCAATACGACGTGATTCATGACGTTCTGTACCAATTACAGCTAAACCACCTAGTTCACGAACACCTTCACCTAGTTTTATATCTGTACCACGCCCAGCCATGTTAGTAGCGATTGTTATAGAACCTTTTTGTCCCGCTTGTTTAATAATTTCTGCTTCACTTTCATTTTGTTTAGCATTTAGCACTTTATGAGGAACTCCATATTTATACAGAAGTCTAGAAACCAATTCACTGGTTTCGATAGATACTGTACCTAAAAGTACTGGTTGTCCTCTATCGTAACATTCTTTAACCTCACGAGCAACCGCATTAAATTTGGCTTCCATAGTAGAGTAAATAAAATCCGGAGCGTCTATTCTCATAATAGGTTTATTCGTTGGTATTGTTGTTACATACATATTATAAATATTTCTAAATTCTTCTTCTTCTGTTTTAGCTGTACCCGTCATACCGCTAAGTTTTTTATACATTCTAAAGAAGTTTTGGAATGTAATAGTCGCCATTGTTTTACTTTCTTTTTGGATAGCTACACCTTCTTTAGCCTCAATAGCTTGGTGCAATCCTTCAGAAAAACGACGGCCTGGCATTGTACGCCCTGTAAATTGGTCAACGATTAAAATTTCTCCATCTTCTGCAACCACATAATCTACATCAAGTGCCATAGTATAGTTCGCTTTTAACGCTTGGTTTATGTGGTGTGTTAAATCAACATTTTTCAAATCATAAAGATTTTTTAGTCCAAAGTAACTTTCTGCTTTATCAATACCATTTTCAGAAAGTTGAATAGCCTTAGTTTTTACATCTAAAGTATAATCGCCATCGCTACCATCTTCTTCCTCGGCACGTTTCAACGTCTTAACAAAAGCATTAGCTACTTGATATAATGATGTAGACTCTTGTCCTTCTCCTGAAATAATAAGAGGTGTTCTCGCTTCGTCAATCAAAACAGAGTCAACCTCATCGATGATTGCATAATTCAGTGGGCGTTGCACACGAGCTTCTACAGATTTCACCATATTATCACGTAAATAGTCGAACCCTAACTCATTATTTGTTGAGTAAGTAATATCCGCATTATACGCAGCTCTTTTTTCTTCAGAATTCATTGAGTTTAGGTTCAATCCTACTGATAATCCTAAATAATTATATAAAACCCCCATCTCTTCTGCGTCACGTTTAGATAAGTATTCATTGACTGTTACTACATGAACACCATCTCCTGCTAAAGCGTTTAAATATACAGGCATTGTAGCCGTAAGAGTTTTCCCTTCCCCTGTTCTCATCTCTGCGATATCACCACGGTGTAGTGCAATACCACCCATAACTTGAACTTTGTAAGGTTTCATACCTAATGCACGGAAAGCTCCTTCACGTGCAGTCGCAAAAGCATCTACTAATATATCATCTAATATATCAGCAGCTGCTCTCCCTTTTTCTTTTTCTTCTTGAATATATTCTTTAAATTCTTCCGCTTTATTTTGTAATTGTTCATCACTAAAACTAGCATATTCTTCTTCCTTAGCTAATACCTTATCAGCTAATTTCGCTAAACTTTTTACTTCTCTTTTATTAGCGTCAAATAATTTTCCTAAAATAGCCATTAAAATTTTCCTTCCGACGTATTTTCTGTGAAAATGATATTATATCATTTTTATTCATCATTTAATTATAACACTCATTTCATGGTAACGCAACAACAAAGTAACGATTTTAAGTTGGTATTAAGTACACTTTCAATATCTTAAAATATACCAAATGAATTTATATATTTTCAATTTTATTATCAAAAAATAGGAGTAACTATAAAAATTTAATTCATATGAGAATCAAATTTTTAAAATCACTCCTAATAATCTAAATTCCATTAAAAAATTATTACAAAATATATATACTTCTTAGGCTGTTAACACCAAAATTTTTTACAACCGTTCTTTTAGTTAAATTCTCTATTGTACTATCTGTAGTTTTTTAGTAAACCTTCTATTTCTTTCACATACAAATTCCTTACATTTTGAGGGGCAATTATTTCAATATCACTACCTAAAGAAAAAATCCATCCTAGAAAATGCCTACTACACATCACTTCAACAGAAGTTTGATAAACATCATTTTTTCTATGAATAATAATATCTTTTCCAAATCTATCGACAACAACCCCAATTAATGATTCTTTAAACTCTAAAGTTACTTTTTCTAAAAGTCCACCGTACATACCGAATATTTTCTTTGAATAACTAGATATATCTTCTTTTCGAAAATTTTCATGACCAACTCTATCATTTTCATCAATAACAACATGACGCATTTTGTCAACACGATAATGCTTAATCAAATCTTTTTTGTTATCATAAGCAACCATATAATAATTTTCATCATTCCACACTAATGCAAATGGACTAACATCATAAACCTCACCATTTTTCCTATCTATCATCTCTTTTTTATAATTCCATTGCCAATAATTAAAATTAATCTGCTTATTTTCTGCAATCGCATTATGAATTGCATCTACATTATAATAAATATTTTCATTAATATATTTATTTTCTTCAAACGAATATACCTGTCTTTGAATTTTTTGAGCTTGCTTTTTACTTGCTAATTTCTTAAGTTTTATAATTAAATCACGAGATTTTTTAGCAGTTAAAAACTTACTAGCCTGAATAACATCTATTAGCATCTTCACCTCTGCAAGTTCAAACTCCCTCTCCACTAGAGCGTAAATGTTCTCTCTACCATTTTTTTCGACTACAATATTAAATCCATAGTCTTGTAATAATTCTAAATCTTTATATAACGTTTTCCTCTCTACGACTATTTCATTTTTTAAGAGTAAATCTGTTAACTCCCTAACACTTAAATAAGTATTTTCATCACTATAATCTCTTAATATTTCTAATAAATATAATAACTTTAACTTTTGATATCTTCCTTTTTCCATAAAATTTACTCCTTATATACACTTATGTATATAATAACAATTATTTATGAATTTTTCTATTATTTTTGTGATTATTTTCATCTCTTTTTAATACTTCAACTATTACAGAAGTACCAGTAACAAAACATACTTTCGCATAGAACTTATCTCCTACTTTATCATAAATTCTTCCTGCACTTTTCGTACCTTTAGCTACTGTACGACTTGAATTAGCTACGTATCCAACTTTACCAAAAGTTTTTATCATAACTTTTATCGCTTCTTCATCATAGTCGTTATCAAATTCTTTTTCACAACTAATAACATCTCCTACTTTAAAAACTATATTTCCGAAGTAGTATTCCATCCCTGTAATAGTAATATAATCTTTTTCCATTTTAAATCACCTCTTTGTTTTGTGATTTAATAATAACAAACTATCTGTACATTTTTTTGGACTCTTTTGAAAATATAAAAAGAACTTAGATCAAAATTTCAATCTAAGTTCATTAAAATATAATCTATTATTTATTTAAGATACTGTGACATCTGTGGCAAAGACTTTCTTCAGTTACTTCTTCCACAATGTTCCAACAACGTTCACAACGGTGTCCTTGTGCTTTTGTTACTTTTACAGTAGCTAAATCATAAGTTGCTCCATCGTTTTCTTTTACCTCTACACTACTTACGATAAATAATTGGTGTAGGTTATCAACAGAGTTCAGTAATTCAACTACTTCACTATCATTACTGTAAATTTCTACAGCAGCTTCTAGAGATTTACCGATAACTTTTTCATTACGGCTTTCTTCTAGTGCTTTGTTAACATCATCACGAACTTCTAAAAGTTTATCCCATTTTGCTTCTAAAACAGCATCTTCAATTACGTTTTTCTCAGGGAAGTCTAATAAATGTACAGACTCAGCATCTTCGTATGGCATATTGTCATAAATTTCTTCTGCAGTAAATGACAAGATTGGTGCGAATAATCTAACAGACTTGCTTAAGATTGTGTAAAGAACTGTCAGCATACTACGACGTTTAGAAGAATCTTCACCTTCGATATAAAGAATATCTTTACCGTAATCTAAGTAGAATGAAGATAATTCCACGTTGAAGAAATTAGTAAGTTCACTAGTAATACTATTGAATTGATAATTTTCATAGTAATCAAGAACATTTGCTACAACTTTTTCAAACTTAATCATCATGTATTTATCTAATTCTTCTAAATCAGCATAGTCCACTAAGTCTTTTCTGTTATCAAAACTTCCGTTAAATAAGTTTCCTAATAAAAAACGGTAAGTATTTCTGATTTTTCTATAAGTTTCTGATACTTGTTTCAAGATATCATTAGAAATACGAACGTCCTGTGTATAATCAACACTTGCAGACCATAGACGGATAATCTCTGCTCCTAATTGTTTACCAACATCATTAGGCGAAATAACATTACCTAGAGATTTACTCATCTTATTACCATTACCATCCATAACAAATCCTGCAGATACTAACTCTTTATAAGGAGCAGCACCAGAAACTGCTACTGATGTAATTAACGAAGAGTTAAACCAACCACGATATTGGTCACTTCCTTCTAAGTAAAGGTCAGCTGGGTAAGTTAGATCATCACGAACTGCACAACATCCTTGGTGAGATGTTCCAGAGTCAAACCATACGTCCATGATATCCATTTCTTTAGTGAATTCACCATTTGGACTTCCTGGATGAGTATATCCTTCAGGTAATAATTCTTTAGCTTCTTTGTAGAACCAAACATTTGAACCTTCTACTTCGAAGATTTTCGCTACATGTTCGATTAATTCGTTATCAAGGATAGCTTCACCATTTTCAGCATAGAATACTGGAATTGGCACACCCCAAACACGTTGACGACTGATTACCCAGTCACCACGGTCACGAATCATGTTATATAATCTTGGTTTACCCCATTCACTGTAGAATTTAGTGTTATCTACAGCTTCTAACAATTCAGAACGGAATGTATCAACAGAACAGAACCATTGTGGTGTCGATCTGAAGATAATTGGCTTTTTACTACGCCAGTCATGTGGGTATGAGTGTGTAATATTTTCTTGTTTTAATAATGCTCCTGTTTCAGCTAAGTAAGCAATAATATCTTTGTTTGCATCAAATACGAATTTACCAGCAAATTGTCCAGCTTCTTCTGTAAGTACACCTTGGTTATCAACTGGTGATAATACTCCAAGTTTGTATTTCCCTTGACCAACAAGATAGTCATCAACCCCGTGTCCAGGTGCTGTATGAACTAATCCAGTCCCCGAGTCAAGTGTTACATAATCAGCTAAGATTAATGTAGATGTTCTATCTAAAAATGGGTGTTGACATAAAAGATATTCAAGTTCTTTACCAAAAATTACTTTACCTTCTTCATAATTTTCCCAACCAAATTGTTCAGCTAAGAAGTTTACTCTTTCTTTTGCTAATAAATAGTTCTCTCCATTATATTTAACCACTTGATATTCAAAATCAGGATGAACCGCAATACCTAAGTTAGCTGGTAATGTCCAAGGGGTAGTTGTCCAAATAACAAACTTAGTTCCTTTTTCTACGACTCCATCTTCACTTACTAAATCAAATGCAACATAAATAGATGGCGAAGTATGATCGCGGTATTCAATTTCTGCTTCTGCAAGAGCTGATTCAGAAGATGGTGACCAATAAATCGGTTTTAATCCTTTGTAGATATATCCTTTGTCTACCATTTTTCCAAATACACGGATTTGTTCTGCCTCAAATTTCGGGTCAAGTGTTAAATATGGGTTATCCCAATCACCAATAACTCCAAGTTTTTTGAAGTCTTCACGTTGTTTATCAACTTGTTTAAGAGCATAGTCTTTACATTTATTTCTAAACTTAGTAGCTGGCATAGATTTTCTATCTACTCCATTGTTTACTAATACTTGCTCGATTGGAAGACCGTGTGTATCCCAACCTGGAACATAATTAGAAACAAAACCATTCATATTTTTATATTTAACGATAAAGTCTTTTAAAATTTTATTTAATGCATGTCCGATGTGGATGTTCCCATTTGCATATGGAGGTCCATCATGAAGAACATATGTAGGTTTCCCCGCATTTTTTTCTAATACTTTTCTGTATAAATCCATCTCTTCCCAACGTTTTAAAAAGTTAGGTTCTTTATTTGGAAGATTTCCACGCATTGGAAAATCAGTTTTTGGCATTAATAATGTATCTTTTAATTCTACCATTGTTTCTCCTTTCAATATAAAAAAGCTCCTAGTAAAAGTTATAGAGGGCGAACGATGTCCACGGTACCACCTCTGTTAACTCTTACTAAGAGCACTCGTTAAGTCATATTTTATTTTTAAGTAAAGTGATAACTATCTATGCTTTTATGAAGCTTTTCACCTACCAGCTTCTCTCTAAATAATCTACATATTAGCCTTGTCTTTACTCACGATAGACTTATTATATTACATTAGCAATAAACTTTCAAGTGTTTTATGTGAATTTTATAGCAAATTATCAGAAAATAATTTATATAACTATAAATAATATTACGCTAACTAAATTTTTCATCTTCCAAAACGCCTTTTATTTTATTACCTATAAGCTAACAACTGAGCATTATTAAGCGAAGCTGTGACAGTTATCTTTCCGCCGACTGTTTCTATTCCTTCAACTTTTAAAGGTAGTCCCAGTGATTTGATAGTAATTGTATTTCCGTTTATACTTACTCCTGTTCCTGTTAATACTTCTTTTAAATATTTTTCTAAAGCAAAATCAGGTATCGGAACCTTACCAATTTTCGCATCTTCTAAAATTAGTTCTACCTTATTATTAGCTCCTAGCACTCTTATTTTAGTAGATATTTGAGTATTCCACAGGCCTAACTTAACTGGCAATTTAGCTTCGATTCCATTACCAACCAATTTAAAACTTCCTTCTAGTAATTGGGAATCTTTCCCAACAGAGTTTTGAAGAATTGATGCCAACATATCATCGTCAATTTTGGCAGTCGCTAATGCCTTTGAATTTTTGTAACTAACATTTCTCGCGAACTCACTATTCAGATCATTTATAGTTTTCGTTGGTTTTATATTTTCTAGTTTTTCTGATTTTTTTATATCTACACTTGGCGTTAAAGCATAAGTTACCCCTCCACCTATAAGTGCTAATACTATCACCAGAGATAGCAATTTTCTTAGTACTTTCATTTTTAGTATCTCCTTATTTCCATTACACTCTACACTATACTAAAACAAGTTAAAACATGGTTAATAAATACAAAAAATAAACCTAAAGTGTTGGATAGAAACTAACACTCTAGGTATTTATTTTAATCTTAAAGTCATTATTTAGAATGGTAGAAACGCAAAGATTACCGCTATTATTATTGCTGGTAGCATATTTGCTATTCTTATTTTTAATTTCCAAATAATATTAGCACCTACACAAAATATCAAAACTGAACCAACTAATGACAAATTAGTTAATGCTGCTGGTGTCATAATAGGCTCTATAAACTTCGCAAGAACAGTTATTCCTCCTTGGAATATAACTAGCGGAACTACAGAGAAAATACTTCCTCTACCATTTGCAGCGGTAAATATTAAGATTGTTATCCCATCTAAAACCGTTTTTGCCATAAGAACGGAATAATCATGAAATAGCGCATCTTGAATAGCTCCCAATATAGACATTGCACCGATACAAATGGTTAGTGAGGCCATAATAAATGAATCTACAAATCTATTATCTTTACCGCTATTTGTAATTTTTTTCAAATAAATTCCTAAATTTTCAAAAAGGCGCTCAATGTTTAGCAGCTCGCCTATCAAAGTACCTAATGTTAAACTTACAACTAACATCATCGCCCCTTGAGAAACAACCTTATTTTCACTAATTCTAAGAGCATGTTCACACGCACCAATTATTCCTAGAAATATAACCGAAATAGCCGCAGCTTTCATAATAGCTTCTTGCATATTTTTTGATATTCTATGCCCTATAAGCATACCAACGAAACCACCTGCTAGCACACCTAATGCGTTAATTAGAGTCCCTAATCCCATTAAATTATCCTCTTTTCTTAGTTTTATAATAAATATAAAATCATACTTTCCTAAAACTAACTATATCTTGCTTTGACAACTAATGTTTTATTTGTTATACAAGACATCCCTTATTTTCTATACACTATAATTTTATCATGCTTGGTATTTTCTCGCAATATTTTTTGAAAATTGAAAAAATTTTTTTATATAATTTATTATAAAAAACTAACTAAAAATATATTTCTAGTTAGTTTTTTAGCTATTTACTTTTTAAGCTTTCTATCATAAAAATACCAACATCAATTATTGATAATTTTGTAATTTTTTCAAGTTCTTCTTTTATATATGGGAAATGCGTGCAACCTAGAACTACAGCCTCTACTTCTGTTTGTTCGAAATATTTAAATAAATTTTCAAAATCAAAATCAGCAACTATTTTATCTGGACTATTTTTATCCTCAATAGCTTTTACCAATTCTAACATCGACAGGCCAAAAACTTTTAACTCTGGATTAGATAAATATAAATTATTTTCTACACCAGTCAGACCATGAGAATTCGCAGCCATAACTGCCAAATATTTATACTCTAATCCCAAATTTCTATACATTTGCATCGGTGTAATAATATTTATCTCATTTTCAATAGCTAGTCTGTCAAAATCAACAACAGAACTCAATGAATTACAATAAACAAAAATTGCACTACATTGCTGCTCTTTTATTTTATTTATAATTTCTACTATTATATCTTCTCGCTCAGTATCATCTAAAGCTTGAAACGTAGTTTGTTCTACAGGATTTTTCGAAATAGGTATTTTTACTATATCTTTATAACCATATTTTTTTAGCAAATCTTCACCAAGTTGCGAATCAATTGGTGTTCCAGCCATAACCGCTATTTTCATCAACATTCCTCCATATAACTAAAATTCAATTACATTTAATTATACTACAAACAAATCTAATAAAAAAGAGAATTCTATACAACATTATTATAAACCCATAAAAGTAAACCTCGAACACTTTGATTTACTCATACTATATACAAAAGAATTCGAGGTTTATCTTAAAACTATTTTATTTCAATTTTTAATTCATCATCCTGATAATCAAGGTTAACTTTCATTCCATCTTCTATACCATGACGAATAAGTTCTACAGAAAGTTTGTTTTCTATATGGCTTTGAATAAATCGTTTAAGTGGACGTGCACCAAACTTCATATCAAATCCAGCTGTTGCTACCCACTCTGAGATTGCTGGTGTGTAACTAAGTTCAATATTTCTAGCTGCAACACGTTTAACAAGCTCATTAAGAAGTTTATTAGCAATACCATTAATGTTATCTTGTGTCAATGGTTTAAAGATAATTATATCGTCCATACGATTAAGTATCTCTGGTTTGAAGTAACCGTAAAGTTGGTTAGTAACATTTTTACGAGTTTCTTCAGAAATAACACCGTCTTTTACTTCTTCTAATAATTCTAATGAACCAATGTTAGAAGTCATAATGATAATTGTATTTTTGAAGTCTACTACTACACCTTTAGAATCAGTTAAAGTACCTTCATCTAATAGTTGTAATAAGATGTTAAATACATCTGGATGAGCTTTTTCTATTTCGTCCATTAAGATAATACTATATGGATTACGTCTTACACTTTCAGTAAGTTGTCCACCTTCTTCATAACCGATGTATCCTGGAGGGGCACCGATTAAACGGCTGACTGAGTGTTTTTCCATATATTCACTCATATCTATTCTAACGATATTGCGTTCATCGTCAAATAAGTTAAGTGCTAAAGCTTTAGCAAGCTCAGTTTTACCTACACCAGTAGGTCCTAAGAATAGGAAGCTTCCGATTGGTCTATTTGGATCGGCAATACCAGCACGAGAACGTAATATTGCATTAGTTACACTCTCGACAGCTTCATCTTGACCTATTACTTTTTCATGAATAGTATCAGCTAAGTTAAGAAGTTTTTCTTTTTCTGTTTCTACTAATCTAGTAACTGGGATACCTGTCATTTGACTTACGATAAAGCCAATTTCATCTTCAGTTACTTCTTGTTTTAGTAATTTATAATCTTCATGTTTAGATTTTTCTTCTAATTCTTCCAACTCACGTTTTAATTTTGGTAAAGTTGAGTATTGTAATTCTGAAGCTTTTTCTAAGTTATAGTTATTTTGAGCTTGTTCTAATTCTAATTTAACTCTATCGATTTTTTCACGAAGATCTTTTACCGCAGATAATTTTTCTTTTTCACTATCTACTTGCAATTGAAGTTTATTTTGTTCTTCTTTTAAATTTGCAAGCTCTTCTTTTAAGTTTTCTAAACGACGTTGTGATACTTCGTCATCTTCGCTACTTAAAGCTTTTTCTTCGATTTCAAGTTGCATTACTTTACGATTGATTGTATCTAACTCTGCTGGGTTAGATGAGTTTTCAGTTTTAATAGTAGCACAAGCTTGGTCGATTAAGTCTATAGCTTTATCTGGTAAGAATCTGTCAGTGATATATCTGTTAGATAATTCTGCAGCTTCTACGATAGCACGGTCAGAAATTTTAACACCGTGATAAACTTCGAATCTTTCTTTAAGACCACGTAAGATAGAGATTGTATCTTCTACTGTTGGCTCTTTAACAAGAACTTTTTGGAAACGACGTTCTAAAGCTGAATCTTTTTCTATATACTGACGATATTCATTAAGAGTGGTAGCACCGATACAGTGTAATTCACCACGAGCAAGCATTGGTTTTAAGATATTACCTGCATCCATTGCACCATCAGTTTTACCTGCACCAACTAACATGTGGATTTCGTCAATAAATAGGATTATTTTACCTTCTTGTTCTTTAACTTCTTTTAATACAGCTTTTAATCTTTCTTCGAATTCACCACGATATTTAGCACCTGCGACTAAACTAGTAAGGTCTAATTCAAATACTGTTTTGTCTTTTAAGCTTTCTGGTACGTCACCACGAACTATACGTTGAGCTAATGCTTCAACAATAGCAGTTTTACCTACACCAGGTTCCCCGATTAATACCGGATTATTTTTTGTTTTTCGTGATAAAATTCTAATTACATTTCTTATTTCTTCATCACGACCAATTACTGGATCGATTTTACCGCTACGTGCAGCTTCTACTAAGTCACGTCCGTATTTTTCTAATACTTCGTAGTTGTTTTCTGGATTTTCATTCATAACTTTCTTACCTCCTCTTATACCATCGATAACTTCAGTTACGTGTTTAAGTGTAGTAACTTTATCGACATATTTTTTCACTATACTATTTTTTATATAACTTGCAAGAACAATATGCTCGCAAGAAATAAATTTATCTTCATATTTATCTTTATATTTATTAGCTTCTATTAATAAAGCATTTAAATCGTTACTCAAGTAACTGGCATAATTGATATTATCTCCTTCTACCCCACTTACTTTATTGATTTCATTGTCTAACTCAGCTAGCAATGCAGCTTTATCAATATTTATTCTTCCCAATATATCACTATATAAATTACTACCAGTAAGAGCCGCTTTTATAAACATCTCACTAGTAATATTTTGACTTTTTTTCTCAGTTGCAAATTCGGAAGATTTCGCTAAGATTTCTTTCACACTGTTTGTAAAACTATTAATATCCATTGTAAATCTCCTTTGTCTTTTTTGTAGGTCTATGCCCGTCTAATTTATATTTTAATGCCAAATTTTCTTTGACCTTTTTTGACCTTAAATAAATTATAACATGTTTGACCTTTTTTGACAATAGTTTTTTTGAAAAAATTTTAGAATATAATTTATCTTTTAAAAATAAAAGAAAAAGCATCTAGAATTAGATACTTAATACTATGATTTTCTTAATTGACTAATAAATTTTTCTTTTGAAATTGAAATACCCAATTCAGAATGAAAATTTCTAAGCGTACTATATTGATATGGCTGCAAAGTTCGTTTCGTTATTGGTTTCTCCAATTCAATCTTAGAACAAATGTTTATATATGTTTGAACATAATTTTTTACCCTTGTGAAAATACGATTTGAATTTTTTAAATAAAATTTCTTCTCCTCTATATCACTAAAGTGATAAATTCTTAAATAATCTATATGTTTTTTTTCTATGATAGTTAGCTTACTAAAGTCTAATGCTTTTAAACACTGTCTACCGTCATTCCTTTCATACGTAACATAAGGAAATATATGCCTAGCATTTCTTAAATTTGCAGAAATTCCCGATCGTAGTGGTATGGCAATCAATAAATTCTTGATATCTAAAATCATAACTCCATGACCTCTCGCTACATCTTCTTGAAATTCATCTAAATTTTTATATGTATTAAAATAATCCTCCGTTAACAGATGAAAATATAAGCTGTTTTTATTTATATTTGCCATAATATATCCCCATTATTATATGAAAAAAGAGTCTTTATTTTTAGAGTCGCGACTCCTACGACTACATCAACTTTAGAGTATTTTTTTTAGAGTCGGTATTACTCTCCGACTTCCTCTACTATTATTATATAGAAAAAAATAATTTATGTCAAATATCTCTTTACTGATACTTATTGCTATTTCTTGCTCACAAAACCATTTTTTTCTAATAGTTCTTTTGTTACAGCTTCTATTCCTGAAGGTTGTGCATAGAAGTCTGCGAATTTCTTAGTCCATGTTTTAGTTTCGCGAGCTTCTGCAAAGTCAATCATAGTTTGACGATATTGTTTTAATACCTCTTCATTTGATTTTGGAAACTCATTATACCCAACGTTAGCTTCATGTGGTAATCTTGGTTTAACTTTTTCTGTAGACTTTTCTTCATCTATTACACCAATACTTAGTCCACATAAGAATAATGCATTTTCTGGAATATTTAGAAGTTCAGAAATCCCTTCAGCAAAACCTCGTACTCCACCGCAGTAAACTATACCATATCCTAAAGACTCAGCAGCCAAAGTAGCATTTTGCATCGCAATACCAACATCCATAGAACCTATTAATAATGGTTCGTATTGGTTAGAAATATCAAAATCTCCACCTTCAATATCAAATGACAACTTAATATTGCTAAAGTCAATACAATATATCAAAAATGCTGCAGAACTTTCGATATGAGCCGCATTACCTGGTGCTTTATCTTTAATTAAATCAGCGATCTTTTGTTTTGTATCTCCTGTTGCTACTATAATGCTGTAGTGTTGACCATTCATCCAGCTAGATCCTTGCTTAGAACATGCAATAATTTGCTCAAGATGTTCTTTTGGAAGTTCATTCCCTTTTACAAAACTTCTTCTTGTACGATGTTGCATCATTGTTTCTATTACTTTATTCATAATTGACCTCCGAATCTAATTAGTAATTATATTATATCGCGAAATAGAAAAGTTGAAAAGGAAAATAGTATTTACCTTATATAATTCTACTAATCTTTTTGAAAGAATACGATATCCATTCCTTCTTTAATATGTTCTATCTTATCTATTCTTTTATACCCTAGTTTTTCATATAAATAGATATTACACTATTCTTGTAGAATAGTATCTAATTCCCAATGACTAGAGCCATATAATCTTTCCAATTCTTTTATAGCTAACTTAGCTAAGCCTTGGTTTCTATGTAATGGCATAATCCATATAGGAGAAATTCTTTTTCTACTTCCATCTTCTTTATCATAACTCTTACTGCCCCAATCTTTTCTCCATTTCTTACTATAAAGAAGTACTTTGTCTATGGTTGTTTAAATTTATTCAATAAATTTTCATAACTTTCAGTTGCTGGACTCATATCATAATCATTATATTTTTCTAATAAATCTTTAAATACCTCTACTTGCATTTTCCAAATTTCTTTCATATCACATTCAGTTGCTTTTTCTAATACAATTTTCATTTATTAATTCCCCTGTTTACTACTTATCAACTAAAGTAATTTTAACACAAATTTTGAATACACCAAACAAATGCTTTAGCAACACGTAAATCTGAATCGTTAAAATGTCCACCTTTATTCCATTCTAATATAGTAGTTATACCGCTATTTTTATATAACTCTACCTGACTTCTAATATTATTTCCAACAACAGACATTACTTTATTTTTCGTTTTCTCTTCAGTATCACCTAAACTTAGATAAATAGTGTTACTTAATGGCGTATTATTATTCATAAATTCTTCCCATCCATTAAACCAAACAGAAGGAGAAGCTGCAGCAATACCCGAAAATGTTTTTGACTTATACGCACTCCAAAGACTGAACAAACCCGCCAAAGAATAACCACCTAGAATAAACTGAATATCATCATATAAATTGTATCTTTCTTTAACCGTTGGTATTAACTTACTTTCAATAAATTCTAAAGTATCTTTAGCACCTGAACCAAAAGATTTATTTCCAAATGCTGAAGGTGCTTCCCAAGGAGAAAGTTCACTATTCCAATCCTCTATTTTAAAAGCAATAAGCGAGAATTGTTTATCTGTTTTTTCTAGAATTTCTGCTACTTCATTATCCAATACTTCTATATCATGTTCATCAACAGGTTGTATTAATAAATATTGTGTATTCTCTGGAATATATCCAATGCATTCTTTATTGTCGATAACAAACTTCTCTTTTCTAAGTTTCATTAATTTCTCCTATAATGCTTATTATTTTGTGTTTTCATCTATTTTCGACCAATAGAATAATTTATTTTCTTCTTAAGCCATATTTTCCAAAATAATTTCTTTAACAATTTTTAGACACGCTTCAATTTTCTTAACCTCCGTTCTTATGTAATCAATCAATTCTTTACTAGTGACATGTTTTTTTATGTGTGCATAATCATAATAATCTTTTTTACCATATGTTTTCCATTTTTTCCTTGGAGATGATTTTTCTAAAATTAGATTTTCCTCTAAATTGAAATTATACAAACAAGTTTCCTCTTTTATAATCTCACATATTCTTTCTAAATCACCTAATCGCTCTTTATCTTCAATAGAAAAATTAACCTTATGTCTATACTGCTTTCCTTGTATCTGAATATCAAAAGTTGACTTAGTTCCTTTAATAGGAAGAATAATACCAAAATGATGACCTTCTCTTATTCTACCCGAATATGTTTCATACCCTAAATTAGAAATCTTATTCTTTAAATTCTCATAATGAATTTTCTCAATAACTGATTTTAATCTCATACCTTCTAGTAATTTATTATTCGACTCTTCTATATAGTAAAATTCACGAAAACTTATTTTTTCAATAAACTTCTCTATATCCTGCATATATTCAATATAATCTATTAAAAATAATCTAAAAGTATTATCTACTTTATCGAGCAAATCACTATAATACTCAACCAATTCACTATAACTTTTTCTAAACCAGCTTTCTGGTAAATTGAATCCAGGTTTAACTAAGCTAAGAAGTATTCCTTTAGCATTAGAATCTTTTTCAGAATAATGAATTAATTGATTTTGGTTAGGTAAAGATTTAACTTTATTTTCTATGAAAATAATATGAGTCTGACCATCCTCATCAATTACCTCAATAGTTAAATCAATTTTATTTTTTTCTCTATATACCTTCAAACCCGTATATTTTTTATTAATGTCAATAACATTACTAAAAAACTTATGATTAATAAATTCAGACTTTTCCAGAACAGCAGCAAATAGATTGCTGTGATATAATTCTAAATTACTTAGTGAAAGTTGATAATTCAGTGTATTTTCTATTTTGTTCCTAAGAGTTAGTAACTCATTATAATTTTCCATTTAACAATTCCTTTACTGTGATAATTAATATAATCTGTTATGTTTTATTATAACATAAATAATTTTTAAAATTATCATCATATTATAAATATTTAATTTTTTACTAAATAACGCACGTACGTACATTAAATATTGATTTCTTTATGTTTAAAAGTTAAAATTAAGATAAGACTAATATATTTACAAACTTCATATAAGTATAATTTAAACATCATGTAAATATATTTAATCAACTCATATTTTACAGAAAAGGAGAAAAGTATGAAAATTAAAATTTCTTTCAATAATTCAAGAAAAAACAAAAGAAAAAATAAGGGGAAAAGTATTATTTCTAACCCTACTAACTATGTAATAATAGATATCGAAACTACTGGACTAGATCCTGAATATTGTGAAATTATTGAATTAGCAGCAATTAAATATGAAAACAATAAAGAAATAGCTCGATTTAATTCTCTAGTCAAACCAGATTACGAAATCGATAGTTTTATTACAGACCTTACAGGAATTACCAACGAAATGGTAAAAAATTCCTCTAAAATATCCGAAGTAATAATTGATTTTTACAATTTCATAAAAGATGAAATTCTTATTGGACATTGTGTATATTTCGATATTAATTTTATATACGATGTATTAGAAAAAGAAAATATCTTCTTAACCAATGATTATATTAATATCATGAGATTTTCTAATAAAATTCTACCACAGTTAGAGAATCAAAAACTAAACACAATTTCTTCTCATTATAATGTCACTTTACCTAATCATAGAGCTTTAACTGATTGTGTAGCTACAAATGAATGCTATCAGAATTTATTACAAGATATAAATACCAAATATACTTCTTTTGAAGAATTTAAAAAAACATTCTCATCTAAATCAACTAGAGCAAAAGATATAACAACTACAACTACAAATTTTAACGAAGATCATCCTCTATATAATAAAACTTGCGTTTTCACAGGTACATTAGAAAATTTTGTAAGAAAAGATGCAATGCAACTTGTTGTAGATCTCGGAGGATTTTGCAAAGATAATGTTACTAAGAAAACAAATTATTTAATTCTTGGTAATCTTGAATATTCATCTAATGTAAAAAATGGAAAATCAAATAAACTGAAAAAAGCAGAAACTTATATCCTTGATGGAAAAGAACTAGAAATTATATCAGAAAATGTATTTTTGGATCTTTTGTCGGAAGTTTAAAAATATATAATAAATCCCGTTCTATACTTAATCTGTTAGAACGGGGTTATATTTGATTTTCACATAACAATTATTTATTTGAAAATCTAGTATTTATCTTTCTTACTCTTCAACTTGATTAACTCTTAATAGATTTAGTATTTTATCTGAAACATTCTTGTAACTAGTTAATTCATAACACAAGTCATCATTTTCTAAAATTATATCTTTATTATCTTCTCTTAGATTCACTTCCAGATATTTTACAAACTGATCATCTATTTCACTAATTATTTCCCAATATACAGAAATATTATTTTCGTTAAATTTCATTGTGTTATTTGATATTAAGATTCTTAAAACTTTTTTAATTCCATCTATATCGCTTATAGATGAGATATTAGATAATATAGTAGCATTTTTCTCTAAGTATATATTTTTAAAATCCGGTTCTAATTCTGATTTTAAAATTGATATCACATTTTCTTCATCATCATGAAAAGTATCAATCCCTAAAGATATATATTGATTTAAAAACTCTACTAGGTTTTCATGAACATACTTATTTATAACCTTAGAACGATTAATTGTGGAAAATAATCTACTTAAATCTACTTTTTCTCTTAATTTCATTTCAAGTATAAATTTTATATTATTTATAGATATCTTATATGCATTATTTTCTGTTATTATTCTTAGTACTTTTTTATCTAATCCTTCAATGCAAATATTATTGAATTTTATAATCCCAAAATTTAAATTTTTAGAGAAGATTTCTAAATCTCCACCTAATAATCTTAAAACTGATTCAGATTTCTCGACAAGGTTAGAAAAACTTTTTAAATCTTCAACTGATGTAAATCTATGTTGTAAAATTGATAATACTAGAGATTTATACAATTCTAAATAATTCTCAAAATTATTAATTTGTAAAACTTTTTTGAACAGCTTTAGATCATCCTCTAAAATCACTTCACTATATTTCATTATATTTTGATTAGATAATTTAGATAATATAAAAATCAAATCCCTATCTAAACAATGTTTAGTTATATTTATAACTTCAATTTTTTTATCATTTTCTATTAACCACTCTAAAAATTTTAAATTTTGAATTGCTTTTCTTCGATAATGATAATCCGCTAACTCTTCATAAACACTCTTTGGAGAATTTATCTCTAATAACAAATCACTTTTATTAGCACTCAAAATATTACTTAAGAATATTTTATCATTTACAGTTAAACTTCCCGCTCTAAATATACTTAAATAAAGTCTATATGATTCGTCTATTAATCCTTCCATCAACAAAAATCTTATAAGGGGGAAGTAGTGGTTATCTATTATAACACTATCATTCTCTTTATTTTCAATTATATTAGTTAATTTATTTTCATCAATACTATTTAAAAATTCTTTTAATGATTGAGCATTTATTTCATCTAGATATGTTTTAAATTTTGTTATCTTATTCCTTAATTTATCTAGATCTGGTCCTCGTTTATTTTTTAAATTATCTAATCTTTTTTTATTGTTTGGATTATTATTAATATATTTATCCAAGAACTTATCATAGTTAATGTACCAACCATCTACATTTCTTTCTTGTTTAGGGTTTTCATTCCACTCTTTTAGATATTCAGACCATTTATTTCTGTTTCCAGTTGTTAAATTTCCAGGTAACATTATAGACATGACTTCAGCCTCACTCACAGCTACCTCATTTTCAAGTTCTTTCAAGTTACTTTCATTTTCTATTATTTCTTCTTCTATTTCTCTACTAACATTTTCTTTATAGTATGGTAACTCCCTAAATATATTAAAAATATACCCCCTATCCCTTTGCAACAATGAAAATTCTTCTGGAAAGATATTTTTTAATACAATAATTGAAAATAATTTATTATTATCTAAATTTAATTTTTGTGGTAATAATATTTCACTATAAATATTAAACTCATTTACAATATTTTTTAAAATTCTCATATCATCAATATATATAGAAATCTTTCTTAAAACTTTTTTATCAGGAATATTATTATTGTCTTTAAAATACTCCATAAGTTTTCCCTCTGAATTCTCAGAATCTACTATTGGAATTACTGGTAAAATAAAATCAAAAAATTTTGATCTTGTTTGTACATCAAATAAATCGTCTCTAACCATATAGATGAATTTAATATTACTATCTTGTTTACTCCTATCAGCATTTAACAAATAATTCAATTCTCG
>ERZ773055.580-NODE-580-length-20651-cov-9.499709_pt1 | contig 20651 bp, 3 predicted proteins | sample MGYA00580515_ERZ773055 | MGnify/ENA primary metagenome ERZ773055 (study PRJEB29015, sample SAMEA2737993) | human oral metagenome | biome: human oral; feature: human-associated habitat; material: dental | place: China | collected 2064 ...
CCACCTGCATAATTCTGCTTCACACCATCAATGAGAACAACAACATCCTCCGAGCCATTGATATAGAACTTTGTGCTGTTATTATACCCTGCCGGCGCATACTGATTGACCGTAACGCCCGGGACATCGCGCAGAGCCTGCGTCAGATCCGTATAATGGCGCTTTTCTATATCCTTTCCCGTGATGACCGTGATGTTTGCATTCGCCTTGAGCTCTTGCACTGGCGTACGCGTCGCCGTGACGACTGTCTCGTCGAGCGAATGCTCCGATACGGCGTCCTGCGTCGACTCCGCTTCTGCAGCAAACGTCTGTCCTCCCACAGGATACAAAGCAGTGAACATAAGTGTCGCCGCCACCGTCGCGCCGAGTTTCTTCCTCGACCCTGTTCTTCCCATTTCAATCTCCTCCTAAAACTCTGTCCACAGACAAATTTATATTCAGCCGCCGCTCTTGCTTTATCGACGGATAAATACCAAGAATAGTACACATTCCCATTTCTACACAAAAAAGCCCTCCCTGCATCGCAGAAAGGGCACACTCCTATCACAATGGCACCGCAAAAGCCGCTTTGCCCAAAGGCAAATACGCTGCCGAAAATCTCCTTCCCATCGCTCGCAGGTCAAACGGTGATTGTCGATCAGGCAGTTCTCCTGGCTTCAGTTCATCACCTGTCTGCGCCTTCCCAAGGATTGACTCCTCAGTGACCATCTCAAGAAACACAAAGATTTTCTCGTGCAGACCGGCTCGCTGCTACAGTGGCGGGACCGCTCCGGCATATACCGGATTCCCTATTAAGTCTTGCGACACCTGATCCAATCGGTATGAAGTTTTGCTAGCTTCCGAAAGATAGCGTAGCATTGAACAATACTCTTGTCAAGTAGGAATATCAGAATGTATGAATGTATGCACCTCTGATCTTTAAGGAAGCACAGACACATTCAGTTTCTATGAAATCGTATTCCGCAAAGCTTCTTGCTGTGTTTGCAGCTTTTCTTCCCAATCGGTACGCGAGCGCTGTATGAACTCGTGCACAAGATAGTCAGGGTAGATAAGATCGACGATGCGCCGCGCCGCATCCGTCTGAAACGGCTGATGGCGGTCGACCTGCAGGACGTATTCCATGGCTTCCTGCCAAGACAAGCTGCGATGCTCGCCCGCATGTTCCCGCATCATGCGCTTCGTATAGCTTCCCGAAAGCGATTGATGAAGATGCACGCCGTAGATTCGCTTGCCAAGTTCACCAAGGTTTTGATAAATCTCCTTCACATAGCGTACACCATCTTCCTCGCTCATGAGATCGACATTCGTATTCATCAGATGCCCGACGTCGAGCATGAAGCCCGTATCCGCATGGGAAACGCCCTCCAAAAGCGCACCTGCAAGCTGCGGCTTTTGAAATGTCAACCCTGGCCACCAGAGATTTTCAAAGAGCAGGCGCGTTCCCTGCGGTATCTCAGCTGCGATCTCGTTGACAAGTTCGATCGTCCCTTCGATGACCTCCTCATCAGTATGAGTGAACTCGCGCGTATACATCTCCGATGTCACATTGTGCGCGACATGAAAGACGAGATACTGCGGCTGACAAGTCGCCGCTTGGCGCAGATTCTCTTTCCAGCTTTCCACCCAGTCATCAACATCAAGAGAGCCGTAGTAGGCGCGGATATTTTCCTCCGTGCCGAACTCTGCAAGGAGCGCAGCTTTATCCCCGCGCCAAAAATCCAGCCACGACGGCCAGAAAAGGAGATGTACGCCCTTGATATACGTGGGCGGATACATCGCTCGATCCCACGGCGCACAGAGCATGAATTCGATTCCATCGAGTCCGTAGCGCTGAATGAATTCATGGAGGGCTTCCGTTTTATTTTGCAGCAAGTTCTCTATATCGCAGCCTGCATTCGATATATTCACCAGTTCCAGCATAAAATCTCCTGATTCATTATCGTCTGAAAAATTCCTTCATTTTGAAAAACAGGGCAAGTTCAGTCTATCATAGACGGACATCCAACGTCAAGAATCTGTATGGGAGGAAGAAGGAGCCGCACATAAGCTCGTATCTCTTATGTCGGCTCCTTCCAGAGGTATAACAGGGATTGTGCACGAAATCTTTTTTCGTGCACAATCCCTGCTTTTCGCTTCTTTTTCTTTTATGCCGTTCCTACGGCGGCGCCATTCTCCTCCTTTCTTTCGTCCCTCCTTGCGGCGGATTCCTTAGAAGCTCCAACGAAGTCCCGCATCGACGCGCCAATTCGTCTTGATATCGCCGCCGAAGGTCTTCTCGAACGTGCCGTAGAGACTCGTCCTGTCACCCAATTTTGTCGTACCGCCGAGCTGAATGCCAACCCAGGTGTCCTTGCCATCCTGATGCGTCGTCTTCCATGGGCTAGACCCGTCGGAGTAGTCTGTCGAGAGATCTCCCGCGAATTCATGATAGAGCGACGCCTTTAAGAACCACGTGCTACGCTCCGTCTCCTGTCCGAAGCCGATGCCGAGGCGGCCAACGAAGCTGTTCATCGCGCCTTGACGCACATACATTTTCTGTCCGGCATAGTCCGTTTCACCTGTATAGTTGACACCATTCAGATGGCTGTAGATTAGCTCGATCTGCGGTTCGATGAAGCTGCCGCCCTTCAGGCTGATGCGTCTGCCGTATTCTGCCGAGAGCGAGCCGCCCCATGTGTGGAAATCACCCTTGACATAGTGACCGAAATCATTGTAGACGGTGTACTCGTTCGTGAGCCTGCCAATCTTCGCAATGACGTCGACATATTCACCGTTCTTGCCCGTCCATGTGCCATAGATACCGAGATTGCCTTCCTTGTTCGTACCATTACCGCTCACATAGGAGGAGCTTCCCTTCATGTAGCTTCCGGCAACCCCGACACGCCAGTCGTCTCCAACCTTCTTGTCGTAGCCGACCTGAATCGTCGTGTAGTTCATCTGGAAGTTCATCTTATCCTTGTTACTCGACGACTTGCCGCGGTAGACACGCGCCCAGATTCCCTCATCTTCTGGCGAGAGCCTGAGATCGCCCATGCGCTTCATGAGATCGTTCGCCTCGGCACGCCACGCCATCGTCGATGCCGTCATCGCCGATTTGACGCCGCTCATAAGCTTCGTCTCATAGTCACCGTATTCAATCTTCGAATCCGGCTTCGGTTTCGGATTGGGCTTGGGATCCGGCTTCAGATCCGGTTTCGGATCTGGCTTGGGATCCGGTTTCGGATCTGGTTTCGGATCTGGCTTCGGATCCGGTTTCGGATCTGGCTTCGGATCTGGTTTCGGATCTGGCTTGGGATCTGGTTTCGGATCCTCCGCCGGCGTGTACTTGTAGGCGCCTTGACCCGTCGCTTCATCGAACGTGATGTTCTCCAGACGCTTACTTGCAGACGATGTCGTGAGGCCTTCTGCGATCTCCGCCTTGCCTGTAAGGTTGCGCTCGTTCGTTTTGTACGCGTCGTACCAGAGCTTGTTCGCAAGGGAGTTCAGCGTCTGGCTCACGAGGTTCTTGTCCGCTGCCTTCGTCGATTCCGTATTGAGTCCGGCGTTGTCAGTCGTCAGAGTAATGGCGCTGTTCGCCTCCGCTTTCTTGATTGTGAGCCTGCCGCCGTAAACCGTCGTCGGCATCGTGGCATCATGGCGATAGAGCACCTTCGTATTGCCACTGTAGCTGTCAATCGTAAGGTCACCCGTCTCGCCCAGACCCTTTTCTTCGATTGCAGACGATCCCGTCTGTACGGGTGCACCGGAGAGGCTATTACTTGATGCGAGGAAGCGGTATGTCCCTGTCATGTCGATGAAGCCGCCGCTGCCCGTGAAGTACTTGACCCTGCTGATTGCCGACTTACTGTCCTGATCCTTCTGCTCCGGCGTGATGGCGTTGTGCCAGATGGCGCCGTCAGCGAGCTTGAGCTGCAGGTTGTCGCCGATATGGAACCCTGTCCACGTCGTGCCCGCACCGCTCATCTCCACCTTCATGGAGCCGTTGGCAAAACCCTTCCAATAGGAGCCGTTCTTCATGAAGAGGTTGACGGCGCCGAGCTGCCCCGGCGTCACGCCGTAGCCGCGCGTATCGGCATAGTTACCGATCCAGTGCGAGTCTGCCGTCGAAAGCCCGACAGAAACGCGCCCCTTCGTACCCATGCCGCCGTTCGTGACGATATCGCCTTCGATGACGGCGCGATTCGTGCCAGCACCGTTCGCGAGACCGTCAGCGCCCTTTGTGACGTTGAAATTGACCGTGCCATAGTTGTCCGATACAAACTCGCCGTAGGCGCGGATCGCCGCCCATGCACCGTTTACAGCCTTGATCGTGCCGCCGCCGATGTTGATGGTCGAGGCAACAGCGCTGACCGCTTCGTTCGCACCCTTGCCATTTGCTGCGTCGTTTCCGTCCGCGAGCACGTCGACAAGACCGTCGATGGTGATGTTCGATTCAGCGCCCGTCACGCCATTCATCGACTTGATGACGGCGACGTTCGTCTTATAGTTCCCGTTTGCACGAACCTTGAGCACCTTGTCCTCAAGGTTGCCGCCGCCGTTAGCAATATGGATCGCACCGCCGCCGTTGACAAATAGTGCCGCCGTTTGTCCATAGTTCGTGCTCTCCGCATCGATAGAGATAGCGCCGGCGTTCTTGACATTGACTTTAGAAACCTTGCCAATCGCCGTGATGCCTGTCGTGCTGACATCCGTCTTCGTGTTGATGGTAAGATTTTTTCCATTCAAATCGATGTTCAGCGGCGCATCCTTGTTGGTGTTCGAGACAGCTGCGCTAATCTGACTCATCCATGCACCAGCATTGATCATCTGCTTTCCAGATGTAATCGTCGAGTCCTTGTTGAAGATGTATTTGCCGTCAGGCTTGCGAACGCCGGCGTTCAAGTACTCGACATCGCGGACTTCTTCATTTGTTATGGCCGTGGTGAACTCCGTCTTGGTCTGCGACACAGGCGGCTCGATCAGAGGTGTATAGGTATAGCCTCCCTTGCCCGTCGCAGCGTCAAACGTGATGTCCTCAATGCGCTTCGCTGCGGCAGACGAAGTAAGCCCCTCAGCAATTTCCACCTTGCCACGCAGGTTCTTCTCGCCGTTCTTATACGCTGTATAATAGAGCTTGTTCGCGAGGGCGTTCAGCGTTGCACTCACGAGATTCTTATCTTCGATGAGCATCGAGTCCGTACGAAGACCATTGTTGTCCGTGCGCAGTGTGACCTGGCTTCCCCCTGCCGCCTTGTTGATGACGACATTGCCGCCCTTTATCTGTGTCGGTGCAGCTGTGTCATGCGCAAAGAGAATCTTCGTATAACCGATATAGTCATCGATTGTGATGTCCTTGTCATTCTTTTGGAAGATCACCCCGGAACGATCTTCCGATGAACCGCCCGTCAGATGTGTGACATGGCTTCCCTTCCATGCGTCCGCAGCACTGGATCTCAGTTCATTCGTCCAGAGCGCACCATTCCGTAGAGTCAAGTTGAACTGACCAACATCATGCGCCAAAAAGCCTCCCTTCTGGAAGTCCGTCCGATTGACATCGTATGTCGCTGCTCCCGTCCATGAAGAGTCCGCCGTCGTCAACGACGCATTCAACACGCCTTTCGAGGCGAAGTCCACAAGCTGCCCGCCGCTGTACTCGACGGTTTTCTTGCCATATTCACGCGTGACATACATATCGCCCGTGATATTTGTCTTCCGGTTTCCGCTGACGCCTGCGGGGCTGTTGATATTCACCGTACCCTTTTCAGCATGCACAGCATGGTACTGTTTCGTGTGGTCGCCATCCTCGGCAGCTGAAATCGTACCGCCGCCAACATCGATGAGACTGTTCGCTCCGACCGCCTTCAACACGCTGCCCTTGATGTTTTGGATATCAACATTGCCTTTTACCGTGATGGAAGTTTCATCGCCCGTCGTCTGCAAAGCCGCCAGGTTGCGTCCATCATCCGCAAGATGTTTTTTAGTGTCCACGCGATCCGCCCGAACGGAACCGACCGTAAGATCGCCATTGATGGCAACACTGCTCTTCGTACCGATCGTGCTCGTTGTCTGTATCGCTGTCGCATTATACCCTTTGGTATGAACTTCTTCGATCTTGACGGGAGCATCAATCTGCAGGCTGGCATTCGCATCTGCATAGATGCCGTTGGCGGCACGCGTATCCGTATTCGTGGCCCTGACGGTCAGCGTCTTTCCTGCACCACTGTTCACGATTTTCACATGCTTGTTGCTGCCGATATAGACTGCATCAGCAATCTTGCCTGTGCTGTTCGCTTCAATATTTAAGCTGTGCCCGTTCATATCGACCAGCATCGGATGCTGCTTATCATAGGCCGTATTGTCCGTATAGAGTGCCGATACAACCGTCCCGCCTTTCGCGTTCGGCTGTGTTGCAAGCGCCTGACGATCATAGGTCAACGTCTCCGACTTCGTGATCGGGTCGGTCGATATTTCTGCCTGCGGCGTATAAACATAACCGCCCTGTCCTGTCGTCTTGTCGAACGTGATATTCTCGATGCGCTTCGTTGCAGACGATGCCGTAAGACCTTCAGCGATGGTCGCCCTTCCCGTGAGATTGCGCTCGTTCGTCTTGTAGGCGTCGTACCAGAGCTTCTTTGCAAGGGAATCCAGCGTCGCGCTCACGAGGTTCACATCCGCCGCCTTGGTCGATTCTGTATTGAGGCCGGCATTGTCCGTCAGCATCGTGATCTTGCTGCCTGCCGCGGCTTTCTTGATGGTGGTCGTGCCGCCATAGACCGTCGTCGGCGCTGCGGCATCGTGACGGTAGCGCACGGTCGTATCGCCGCTGAACTCCTCGATTTCGAGGTTACCCGTTTCGCCGACCCCCTTCTCAATGATGGCCGAGCATTTTCCCTGTACCGCGGCGCCTGGGACGCCGGTCTGGTCGAGACTGTCACCAAGACCGAGGAAGCGATTCATGCCTGTCATGTCGATGAAGCCGCCGCTGCCGCTGAAGTTTTTCACCCGACTGATGGCGGCGACGTCCTTCCACCCCTTCTGCTCAGGGGTGACGGCATTGTACCATGTCGCGCCGTCCTTGAGCGTAAGCTTCATATTGTCTTCGATGTTGAAGCCGGTCCACTTCGTATCAGCACCCGACATCTCGACGTTCATAACGCCGCTCGCAAAACCCTTCCAATGGGATCCGTTCTTCATGAAGAGGTTGACGCTGCCATATTGCCCCTGCGTCACGCCGTAACCGTGCGTATCGACATAGTTGCCGTGCCAGTACGATTCGGGCGTAGAGAGACCGACGCTGATGCGCCCCTTCGTGCCCATGCCGCCGTTCGTGGAGAAATCGCCCTCGATGATGGCACGGTTCTTACCGGCTCCGGTCGCCACGCCGGATGCGTCTTTCGTGACGTTAAAATTGACCACGCCGGTATTCTGTGTGACGAATTCGCCATAGGCGCGAATCGCCGCCCACGTGTCGCCGACTGTCTTGATCGTGCCGCCGCCGATGTCGATGGTAGAGGCAACGGCACTAACGGCTTCGTTCGCACCGCTGTTCTTGTCCTTGTTGCCTTCCGCTAGGACATCGACGAGTCCGTCAATCGTGATATTGGACTCGGCGCCCGGCACGCCGTTCATCGTCTTGATGACGGCGACGTTCGTCTTCGTATTCACATTGTTGGCGCGCACCTTGAGAACCTTGGATTCAAGGTCTCCGCCGCCGTTTTTGATATGAACCTTGCCGCCGCTGTTGGCATAGACCGCCGCCGTCTGAGAACCGCCCGTATTTTCTGCATTGACGGTAATCGCGCCGGCGTTCTCGATATTCAGCTGCGCCCCGTTGCCGATCGCAGTGATGCCCACCGTGCTGATATCGGTCTTCGTATTGACCGTGAGGTTCTTGCCCTTGAGATCGATGTTTACAGGCGTCTTGATATCGGAATTCGAGACGGCAGCACTGAACGTGGTCAGCCATGCGCCAGCCTTGATCTCGGTCTCTCCCGCCGTGATCTTCGTATCTTTCGTAAAGACGTAACTTCCGTCTTCCTGACGTACACCGGCATCCGTATATTCGACATCTCGTGAAGCCTCGCCTGTGATGCCCGTGGTGAACTCGGTCTTCGCTTGTCCGGGCGCAGTCGGCGTACCGTAAACGCCCTTGCCGGTATTCTCGTCAAACGCGATGTTTTCAATGCGCTTGCTTGCAGACGACGCCGTAAGTCCTTCGGCGATTTCTACCTTGCCCGTAAGATTCCGCTCGCCGTCCTTGTAAGCGCGATACCAAAGTTTGTTCGCCAGTGCGCCGAGCGTCTCATCCACGAGTTTCTTTTCGGCTGCAGATGCTCCGGCAGCTGTATTCAAACCCGTGCTGTCCGTCGTCATGGTAATGCCGCTGCCCGTCTTCGCATGGCCGATCAGCAGCGCACCGCCGATGACCTTCTTTGGATTGGCAGCGTCATGCCCGTAGAACGCGCGCATGTAGCCGCTGTACTGATCGACAGCGATGGTATTGGCCTCGTTCTGGAAAATCATTCCCGCACGCTCGGGCGAAGCGCCGCCGACAAGCGTGGTGATGCGGCTGCCCCAATAGGCTTTCGGCAACGCCGCGCCCTGGTTCACGTTGCGCCATACGGCGCCGTTCTGCAGCCACATGTTGAATGTGCCGTCACCGTAGGCAAGACCCTTGATGTACGATGAAGAGTTTGTAAGCGCGACATCGATACGGCTCTGCATATCCTGCGAGACGACGTTTCCGTCGAGGCGGACGGCGCTGCTGCCTGCCGCACCGTCTTTGACATTGATGCCGAGACGTCCCGTATAGCCGGCATAGAGAGCCGCCGCATCCGCAGCCGCCTTGTTCACCTTGACGCTGAGACCGTCCAGTGTCATGGCATCATCCATATAAGCATGGACGCCATGGCTGACTTCCGAACCGCCAACATCCATCTCGGTCATGCCGGAAGTGGTGAGTGTCCCCTTATCACCCTTGATGCCATACGCCATTTTCAGTGGGCCAGCAGAATTTTCATCGTTCACAAACAAGCGAAGCGTGCCTGCTTTGATATTGACCTTCTTCTTGGGCGCGAGGCAGATGCCGGCAGATTCCGTGACCCTTTCGTTCTCGCCACCAGTCTTGATCGTCAGCACATGACCCGAAGCGTTAATGTTTAGATCCTTCCTGGCCAGGATCGCCCCTTTCTTCGAAGGCGAATTATTTTGATAGGCAATCGTCGAATCCTTCGTGAACCGATAGCTGTCATCGTCCTGACGAACCCTTGCATCGACGTATTCCTCATCCTTGTCTTCGTCACCCGTCAGCTGCGTGGTGAACTCCGTCGTCGTCTGTCCTGCCGCCGCTGGTGTGTAGCCGCCTTGCCCCGTCGCCTGGTCGAATGTGATGTTCTCAATGCGCTTGCTCGCAGACACCGTGGTCAGACCCTCAGCGATCTCCACCTTGCCTGTGAGATTGCGCTCGTTCGTCTTGTACGCATCATACCAGAGCTTGTTTGCAAGCGCATTCAGTGTCTCATCAACAAGCTTCACATCATCTTCATCCGTCGAATCCATAGCGAGTCCCGCATGATCCGTCGTCAGCGTGACGCCGCTGTCCGCCTCTGAGCGCGCGATGCGCAGTGCGCCGCCGATGATGTTTTTCGGCGCAGACGCATCGTGCTTGTAGAATACACGCGTATAGCCGCTGTAATCTCCAATCGTGATATCCTTCGCATCGTTCTGGAAAATCACGCCCGCCTCTGCCGCCGAATCGCCGCCAGTCAGCTTCGCGATGCGTCCGCCTGCGTACCCCGTCGGCAGCACAGTGCTCCGATTCGCATTATGCCATGCTGCGCCGTTCTTCAACCACAGGTTGAGCGTACCGCTGCCAAAAGCAAGTCCTTTCAGATAGGAGTCGGCTCCCGTGAGTGCCGCATCGATGCGGCTTCCTGCATCGTGCGCAACAATGTTGCCGCTCAGCTTGACCGTGCTGTCGCCTTCAACGTCATCTTCGATGTTGACATTGATCCTGCCGCTGTTCCGCGCGTCGAGGGACGCCGCATCCTCGGCAGCGTCATTCGTCGCCGCCGTCAAGCCGTCAAGCGTCACTGTGCCATTGAACGCCTGCACCGCCTTGCTGACCTTCGTACCGCTGACGTCAATCTCCGTCATGCCGGAAATATTCGTCGTGCCCCCCGCTGTGCGGATGCCCCATGCGGACCCCAAAGGGGCAGCCGAGATCGTGTCATTGGCGATGAGACGCAACGTCCCGGCCTTGATGTCGAGCGATTTGCTGTCGTTTTGGATGGCTGCCGACTCCTTGACGTTTGCTTTCCCTCCGCCGGTCTTTACGGTCAGGGTGCGGCCCGTCGCGTCGATTTTGACGTCTGCATTCGGCGCGATCGCGCCCCGATTCATCGTTGTCCCATTCCTGTAAGTGATCGTCGAATCCTTCGTGAAGCGATACGTGCCGTCCGCCTGCTTGACATGTGCATCGACATATTCCTGATCCGTCGTACCGAAGAGACGCTTCGTGAACTCCGTCGTCGTCTGCTCATTGCCCGAAGGAGGCGTCGGCGGCGATCCTGCCGAGTAGCTGCCCTTCTCACTCGCGAAAGTGATGTCCTTATTGATGGAGGAAAGCGTCAATCCCTCGCCGATGGAAAGCTTGCCCGAGAGTTTGCCGTCTGCATAGCTCTTGTACGTCAGCTTGTTCGCCAGTGCATTGAGAACCGTGTCTTGATTCGCTGCCGTCACGCCGCCCGCATCCGTGAAGAGCGTGAAGACATTCTCCGTGCCGACAGCCTTGTTGATGACGATGTCGCCGGCTTTAAACGTCGCCGGGGCAGCTGCATCGTGATCGTAGACGGCGACCGTATGTCCGCTGTAATTTCCCATCGTGATGGGCTTCGCATCTTTCTGATAGATGATGCCGCGCTTTTCTGCACTCGTGCCGCCGAAGAATTGACCAATATTGCTTCTGCCAATGTAGCGCTTGCTTTTTCCCGTACCGACGACTTCACCTGCGCAGATATCCTCTATGTCCTGATAGTAGCGTTCGTTTCGTGCTTCGTTGAGCCATTTCGCGCCGTTTTGCAGGTAAAGATTCGAGGACCGTGTATCGACGAGGCCGTGCAGCCATGATTTGTCTGTTGTGAGGGCAACGCCCACCCATCCCCTGTCCTTGTCTGCAAAAAGGTCACCGTCGAGCTGTACGGCTCTCGTGCCGGGCGTCCTGCCATCAGCGCCCAAGTTCATCCTGATCTCGCCGCCATAGGCCGCGAGAGCGTAGTAACTGTACTTCGTTCCGGAAGGTACCTGGATTCTGCCGCCGCCGGCAATCGTGACCGTCGTAGCGCCTTCACCGCCTCGCCCTGCCGACACGCCATTGCCGTAGACCGTCATATCGACGTCACCGGAGACGTTGACATAAGAACCGCTCGTATGCGTCAATATGCCGGCATTGTTGTAGCGCGAGAATACGTTCTCGCGATTGAGCGGAATGCCCCATTTTCCCGTATCCGTGCCAGCGATCTTCAGGTTTCCATTGATGTCGATGCCTGCACCCGAAATCGCCCCTACAGACGACTCTCCAAAGCGATCATGCATTTGAACGGCTACGCCGTTGCCGCCAAGGCCGCCCGACATTGAGATATTCACATCACCGTTGAGCGTCATCGTCGGACCGGTCTCCGCCGAATCATCCAACTGAATCGCATTCGTCAAACTGTTGCCGCCTTCAAGACCCTTCGTGATGATATTGATCTTGTCCGCTGTCAGCGTCAGGTTGCTCCCTTCTCCAGCATAGATTCCCGTTGGATTGCCTACGGTATTCTCCACCTGAAGCTGCAGGGGATTCGTATCTGCATTTATCGTTACGTCATTCGTCTTGGCATAGATGGCCGCTACGACGTTTGTGGTGGGATTGCCAATCTTATCCTTTCCGATGGATACAACGGTATCTGCATCAATGTCTTGGGATTCTGTGATAGATTCCGTAATGTCCGGAGAACCAAGCCATTCGGCATCTCCATTCGTTTCCACAGTCCTTGTCACAGCGCCAAGTTCCTTCGGCAGCGTGAGTACGACAGAGGCCATCTTCCCGCTGACCTGATCCGACTTGACCATAAGGAATTTGTTGAAATTCGCATGATTCTTATTGGCAGAAAAGTCTTTCGCCTGCCAAGTGGCTGTCGCCGTACTGTCTCCATCTCCATAACGCTGTAACGTATTGCCCAGCTCCAGCCAGAGATTCCGTGTGGTCTGATCGGCATCAAGCTTGCCGAAATAGCCATCCATGCCTTGAGCAGACGCCACTTCCGTCCATTCCTGCGGGGAAGCAGAGAGCAGGTTCGATACGGTCGTCTGATAGACGTGCGCATCAATACCGCCAGATGTCGACAAATTGTACGTCATGACATACGCCGTGCCGTTCGGCATGACTTTCAAATCTCGCATGTCTTCGCCCGTCGATTTCACAGCCGCAGGAAGTTCCACCTTCTTCTGCACCATGCTCGATAGTTTTCCCTCAGTACCTATTTGCGCAATACTGATTTCCGTATGGGAAGCATTGCCTACGCCGTTGTTCTGCTTGCCGCCGATCGCCGTGAGCAATATATGGTCGTTGAACTTGTTCAGCCGCGCTTGATCCGTATTACGTCCGATGCGCGTATAGCTGCCGAATTCCAGACTGCCGTCATCCTTGATCTTGTACTGCATGAGGAAGCCGTCGTCATAGCTGTTCCAACTGCCCGTCGGATTGACTGAGACCGCTGCATAGAGATTGCGTCCGTCGACGAGGAGCGCCTCGCCATGCACCTTTGCAGCTGCGGGATTGCCTGTCTCCGTCTCTCCCGTATCGTTGTTCGTATAGCTTTCCGTGAATTGATAACCGGCATGCTGCTTGATATCATTTTTCAGATCAATGACAACAGCCGTCTGCTCCTTGAGTGCGCCGCCATCTTCACGAATGGCGCCGATCTTCCCGAGGTCGTAGCCCGTCGCATAAATGAAGTTGTCTGTTGCCGCCACCGCATGAGGATTCTGCACCGAAGTCAGTTTCCCTTTCGCTCCTTCGGATGATTCTCCGAGAGCATCCGGATCGAGAAGGCGATATGTCGTCTCACCGCCCAAGCTGTACTTCAGCAGGAGTTTGCTCGTGCCCTGCTGATGAAAATTGAATACAGATGCATCTCCGCCCAGATTCTTAAGAACACCCTCCTGCGGAGAATCGTCCGTGAAGCCATTCGTCTGAGAGCCAGACAAGCTGCCCATCTGACCATCCGAATAGTCCGTCGCAATGCTCGTCACAAGCGTCGCTGCGCTTGCGGTCGAAGCATATAGCAACCCGCCAAGAACGAGCGCACTCAGCGGCAAATGCTTCCGTCTGAAAAAGCTCCCTTTCTTCATACTTTCCGCCTCCTATTCTTTTTAAATCACGAATCACATGACCAGAAACTATCATGTTATTGAGAAAACAAGAAGCTTGAAGTAAAGCGGCTTCTTGTTTTCCCACAACATTTCAACTGCTGTCGTTCAAAATATGAAACTCTTTAGAAACTCCAGCGAAGTCCTGCGTCAATGCGCCAATCGGTCTTGATGTCGCCGCCGAAGGTCTTCTCAAAATCGCCGTAGAGACTCGTCCTGTCATTGAGCTTCATCGTGCCGCCGAACTGGATGCCGACCCATGTGTCCCTGCCTCTCTGTGTCGTGCTCTTCGGCGTGAAGCCGTCGGAGTAGTCCGTCGAAAGGTCGCCCGCAAATTCGTGGTAGAGTGACGCCTTCAAAAACCATGTGCCGCGCTCCGTCTCCTGGCCGAAGCCGATACCGAGGCGGCTGACGAAGCTGTTCATCGCCCCTTGGCGCACATGCATCTTCCTGCCAACATAGTCCGTGTCGCCCGTGTAGTCGACACCATTCAGATGGCTGTAGATCATCTCGATCTGCGGCTCGATGAAGCTGCCGCCCTTCAGGCTGATGCGCCTGCCGTATTCTGCCGAGAGCGAGCCGCCCCATGTGTGGAAGTCGCCCTTGACGTAGTGACCGAAATCGTTGTAGACAGTGTACTCGTTTGCGAGCCTGCCGATCTTCGCAATGAGGTCGACGTACTCGCCGTTCTTCCCTGTCCATGTACCGTAGACGCCGAAGTTTCCTTCCTTGTTTTTGCCATTGCCGCTCGCATAGGAGGAGCTTCCCTTCATGTAGCTTCCGGCGATGCCGACGCGCCAGTCGTCTCCGACCTTCTTATCGTAGCCAACCTGGATTGTCGTGTAGTTCATCTGGAAGTCTGTCTTGTCCTTGTTGCTCGACGACTTGCCACGGTAGACGCGCGCCCAGACGCCCTCATCTTCCGGCGAGAGCCTGAGGTCGCCCATGCGTTTCATGAGATCGTTCGCCTCAGCGCGCCACGCCATCGTCGATGCCGTCATCGCCGACTTGACACCGCTCATGAGCTTCGTCTCATAATCGCCGTATTCCGTCTTTGCGATATCAATAACGCCATCTGCCGTACCGTTCGTGTTCAGAAGCATGGCATAACGCTTCGTGGATTTCGTGATACCGTCTCCGATCGTCACCCCAAGTCCCAGGCCATTGACACTCTGTTTCACGATGTTCGCTGCATCTCCGCGATATTCGAAACGCTGCGCCAAAGACTTTGCCACTTTCTCGTCAGCTTCATCGCTGCCGCTGAAAGCATCTGTCACGAAGGCAATGGCATTGCCTGTACCCAGCACATTCTGCACGGTGAATTTCCCATCATGCGCAAGCATCAACGTCCCGTCCGCCGTCGCGCTTCCCTTGTAAAAGACTTTCGCCTTGCCTTGGAAATTCACGATATTCAAGTCGCCATTCGCTTGACGAACAATCGTGCCGCCCTGTGCATTCAAGCTTGTGATGTCAGACGCTCCTGTGACATTCCACTTCGCCGTAGGGCCCAGCGTGACGTTGCGCATTGATGAGCTGTCTGACGAGACGGCTGTCATCCCAGCTGCGCGCAGGAGTGTTGCTGCCTGTGTCAGCTCTTTGACGCTGCCCGTAAAGACGGCATTCTTTCCCGCAAGGTCGATATCGACCGTGCCGCGTGCACGGATATTGCTCCGAAGCGTGGAGTTGTCACCTCTGAGCTTCAGATTCAGAGTACCGTCCGACTGCGTGATATCACCATCGAGCGTACTCGTCTTGCCCATGTCGCTCAACGTGACGGCGCCGCCTCTGTTCTCAATCGAGCCTTTGATGTTGAAGCCTGAAGACATATTGACAATAGCACCTGCTGCTGCGCGAATCGCGCGGCGGCTCGTGACATCTCCCATATCGATGGAAATGCGGCTGCCGCTTATGGTCACACGGCTGTTCTCGCCCGCATCAACGCCATACCTTGAAGCATGGATGTTCAAAGTCGCATCATTTCCCATCGTTACAGTGACTGGGGAAGACGCTGAAGACGTGATGCCTGTCGGTGTCTTGATCGTCGCCGTCCGCTGGAAAACGTATGTGCCGTCAGCCTTCTTCACGCCGCCTTGGACATACTCGGTATCCGAAGCGCCGCCAGTGATTCCCGTCGTGAATTCTGTCCTTTGTTCGGGCTGCGGCTTCGGATCGGGCTGCGGCTTCGGATCGGGCTGCGGCTTCGGATCAGGCTGCGGCTTCGGATCGGGCTGCGGCTTCGGATCAGGCTGCGGCTTCGGATCAGGCTGCGGCTTCGGATCGGGATCGATTGCGGGCGCGTAGGCATAGCCCCCCTGTCCATTTGCTGCGTTGAACGTAATGTTTTCCACACGTCTGCTTACCGCCGACGTCGTAAGGCCCTCGGCGATTTCCGTCTTGCCTGTCAGATTACGTTCATTCGTCGTATATGCCATATAATAGAGTTTGTTCGCCAGTGCATTCAGCGTCGCACTCACAAGATTCTTGTCCACTGCCTTCTTCGATTCGGTATTCAATCCTGTCGCATCCGTCGTCAAGGTGATGGAGCTATTCGCGGCAGCACGTGCAATGACGAGGTCACCGCCATGCATCGTCGTTGGTGTCGTTGCCTCATGAGCGAAAAGCACACGTGTGTGACCGCTGTAGTTCTCAATATTGAGTGGATTCGCATCCTTTTGGAAGATGACGCCGCGCGCTGCCTCCGTTGCACCTCCGCGAAAGTTTGTGACGCGGCTCTTGCCAATATAGGATGCTCCCGCTCCCGTGCCGGTCGCTGTTCCTGCACCAACATCCTCGATATCCTGATAGTAGCGCGTATTGCGGCCCTCATTCTGCCACAAAGCACCGTTCTGCAGATAGAGACTCGCCGTGCCGCCATTGTCAACGAGTCCGTGGAGTCTGGAATTCGCCGTCGTGAGGGCGACATTCAGCTTACCTGTGGGCAGTGCGAAGATGTCGCCGTCGAGGCGGACATCCCGCGTGCCAGGTGTCGCGCCGTCTGCGCCCGTATTCATATTGATCGTGCCCTGATAAGCTCCGAGCGCATAGTAGCTGTATTTCATTCCAGCGGGAACCTGGATTGAGCCGCCGCTGATCTGAACACTGCTGTCCTTCGCGTTCGTCGTCACGCCGTTGCCGTAGACGGTCATATCCACATTACCGTCTACAGTCACTTTGCTCTTCTCGACTTGCGTGAGGATGCCGGCGTTATTGAAGCGCGAGAATACGTTCTCACGGTTGATGGGAATGCCCCATTGGTCGGTTGATCCTCCCGCGATCTTCAAATCCTTGGCAATCCTAATGGAAGACTCTTTTTTCGCCTCGTAAGATTTTTCGCCGAGACGGTCGCTCTTCTGCACAGCGACACCGTTGCCGCCGAGACCGCCCGTCATTGAGATGTTGACGGGCGCATTGAGCATGATCTGTGCAGCCTTGTTCTTCGCTGCATCAAGCTGGATGGCATTCGTCAGCGTATTGCCGACCGCAAATCCCTTGGTGACGATATTGACTTCACCGGCGTTCACCGTGACATTTTTCTCCTTGCCCGCATAGATTCCCGTCGGATTGCCGACAGTATTCTCGACTTGGAGATGCAGTGTGCCAGGCGTGGTGACCGTGACATCTTTCGTATCAGCATAGATACCTGCAAGTACGTTCGTCTTCTTGTCACCGAGTTTGTCCTTGCCGATACTGACAACAGCATCCCCGCCAAAATTTTGCGCCTTTGTGATGGAATTCGTGAGCGCTGCACCCGTTTTCCATGACGCTTTGTCATTCGCCGTCGCAGGCACTGCAAGCACGACGGAGGCGATGTTGCCATAGACCCTATCCGGCTCTATCATCGTGATCTTATTGAAACGGCTGAACGCCTTGTTGTCAGAAAAATCCCTTGCCTGCCACGTATATTTCGCCGCATCGTCACCGTCCGTAAGGACGCTCAGCGTATCACCGAGTTCGAGCCACAGACGCTTCGTGTAGTATTCGGCATTGAGCTTGCCGAACCAGCCTTCTTGCTGCCCGACAGAAGTGATCTGTGTCCAATCAGCCGGGTTGTCCGACAGCAGGTTTGACACCGTTGTCTGATAGACCGTCGCATTGATCTGGCTGCCGCTCGGCGAGAGGTTGTAGGTCATGACATACGCCGTACCGTTTGGCAGAATCTTGAGATCTCGCATGTCCTGTCCCGTATCCGTCACGTTTTCTGGCAACTTGACGCGCCGTTGCGTCGTACTCGTCAGTTTGCCATACTCGTCGATCTTCGCCACGTTGATCGCTGTGTGATGCTTATTCCCTGTTCCGTTATAGTGCTGATAGCCGCCAATGCAGGAGACGAGGATATGGTCGTTGAACTTGTTGAGCCGTCCTTGGTCAATGTTGCGGCTGATGCGCGTATAGCTACCGAATTTCAGACTGCCGTCATCCTGGATATCGTACTGCATGAGGAAGCCGTCGTCGTAGGGATCATAGCCGCCGAGTGGATTGACGGATGCCGCCACATAGAGCTTACGCCCTTCGACTAGCAGCGCCTCGCCATGCACCACTGCTTTCGTCGGATCGCCCGTATAAATCTTGCCCTTTTCACCGTTCTTATCTTCGTCAAGATTCTGGAAGGTCTCAGTGAAGTTATAGCCGCAGTATTTCTTGATGTCAGCTTTGAGGTTGACAACGGCGCTCTTGTTCTCTATCAGGCGTTTGCCATCCTGCTTCACGACACCGATCTGCCCGAGATCATAGCCCGTCATATAGATATATTCATCACTGGCTGCCGCTGCATGCATGTTCGGCACGGCTGTCGTCTTGCCATTCGCCACTGATGCTGCTGCGCCCTCGGAGTTCGGATCGATGAGCTTCGTCCCTTCCAACTCCGTCGTGCTGTAGGTGTACTGCCGCAGCAAAATCCTGCTCCTGCCCTTCTGATGGAAGCCGAAGGATGCAGGATCGCGGTTAAGATTCTTCAGCACCCCTGCATGAGGTGTTGCATCGACATCTGTCGTCACGCGCGAGCCAGTGACCGCTCCCATCTCGCTGTTCCCATAGTCCGATGGTATCGTCGAAACGAGGTTGGCAGCGCTTGCTACAGAGCCATAGAGCAGCCCCCCGAGGACGAGTGATCCCAAGCGCAGGCGCTTCTGTTTGTTGGAATACATCTTCATTGTTTTCCCTCCTTAGAATTCATAGCGGAATGTCGCATAATAGCTGCGGCCTTGCAGCGGATATTCGATATTGACCATGCCTGGATCGCTACCATAACGCTGAAGACTGTCCACCCTCAACTGAGGTCCGCGATCGAATACATCGTTGCAGCCAAGCGTCAGCGTCATATCCTTTTTCGGCGACCACTTGAGCCCGAGATTGACCACGGTCAACGCTTCCCGAGGCCGTCCTGCAAGCTCTCTTTCCCTAGGATCACTGACCTGCGGAATAGCGTAGTGCGTGTAGTATTTCGAGACATGATGCGCCTCTCCGAAAAACAGCCACTTCTCTGTCGGCCGATAAGTCAGGCGGATATTCCCCTCCCATTCTGGTTGGTACGTCGGGTGTACTTCAGACCAGTCATAATGCACGCCCGGAGATGAATTCCTGCGCTGTGCGCTTATGCGGAGGTATGTTCCCTCGATGTCGAGGTCGAACTTCTTCCAGTGGAAGTTGGTCTGCAGCTCGACGCCATGCGCCTTGCCGCGCATATCATTGAAGTAAGAACTGTAGTTGAGTCCTGCACGATAGAGGTATAACATGCGCTGTGTGTCGCGCCAAAAATAGGTAAGCGTCGTTCGGTTATCGCCGCCAAGAGCCTTTCCGTTCCAGATGGCGGAAAGATCAAACTGCTTGCCGTACTCCGGCTGAGGGAACTTCGCACCGCTCCCCTTGTAGTCCATCGGCGCAGGAAGGATACCTGCGCCATCGCCTGCAATCTCATACATGTTGAGCAGCCGGAAATATGTGCCACCTGTCATGCGCATGGAGAAATTGGGTGTGAACTCCTTTTTAAGAGCCAGCTGCCATGTCACCTTAGAGTCCACCTGGCTATCCTCAGGATGGATCCAACGATACGTCTTCGCTGGATCGAAGCGGCCAAGTCTGCTGTAACCGATGATTTCCGAGCGATTGTAACGAATAGCGGGCGTCAACTGCCATGTCCGCTTCTTATCAAGCGTAATCGTATCCTGCAGTTGTACATTGAATATGTTCTGATCGAACTGATCACGCATTTGCGCCCAGAGGTTGCCAATACCTGCCTGCACGTCATCGATGACGTCATTCAAACCATCGCCTTGAATATCCATGCGCTCGTGCGAGTAATTCATTTGAAAATCGAGCATGTTGTTCTTGCCAAGTTCGTATGTACCATCGAACTGCACGTTATATTTGTTCGAGCGATACTTGCTCCACTCACGCATCGGGATCTTGATCTGTTTCCGCAAGTTGTCGTTGATATGCTCCGCGCGATAGTCCTTGCTCTGATGCAGATAATCGATCATCCAGCCCCATTCATAATGTTTTCCCATATAGCGCCTTTGCACGAGAAGTTCCGAAGCGTTGATCGTCTGACGGCGACTGTCATATTTATAGAGATCGTATCGATCCACTTCCAGTCCTGGCGTAATCATGTCGAAATAGCTTTTCATATCGACCCAAAGACTGTCCGGCAAGTGACGATCTACTCTCTTATACGTCCCCTTAATCATCCAATCATTATTTTGCCACTTAAGTAGGAGATCTGTATTCTTATAATCATTGTACTTGCGCCAACGTTTCGGATTATCTGCCGAATCAGTTTCACGCACGCCATTGTCTTCGAGCCACTGCACACAGCCGTCCACCTTGCTCTGCCACGCTCCTGTACCATTCGCTGTATCATATGCCGCTCGCTCTGCCGCAGTCATGGAAAGATAGCCTTGTAATTCTGATCGCGTATCCACAATCTGCCGTCCCAGTTCCGTATTAGTATAGAATTGATCAGCCGCATAGCTATGATACGGAAAATCTCCGTCGCGCGATTCGTGGTTCAAACCGAAAAGTAGACTGCCACTCCCAACTGGCGCCGTGATCTCAACGGAGGCTTTCCTGCCGCCAAACGAACTCGGTCCGATTTCCGCCGAACCATGTGCCCCCGTCGGCTTCTTTGTCACGACGTTGATGACGCCGCCAATGAAAGTGCCCGCGAAACGTGCGGGGATATAGCCGCGGTAGACCTCGATACGCTCGACATTGCTGACGGGAATCGTCGAGATGTCAACCGCTGCATCGCCGCCGAGGTTCGTCAG
>ERZ773055.584-NODE-584-length-20612-cov-3.164713_pt1 | contig 20612 bp, 18 predicted proteins | sample MGYA00580515_ERZ773055 | MGnify/ENA primary metagenome ERZ773055 (study PRJEB29015, sample SAMEA2737993) | human oral metagenome | biome: human oral; feature: human-associated habitat; material: dental | place: China | collected 2064 ...
CATACCCATAGAACGAGTGAAAAACATTTCTCGTGTGATATCATCGAGGTTCCAATCTTTTTCGCGTGGCGACATGAAATATATGCCAAGACCTGGCACAATCATCTTTCCTTGCGCCTGTTCTTGCCAGTCAATAGCAAATGGGTAGAAGTTATTTCCCTTGAAATACATCATGGGATAGAGTTGATCCATTAGTCCATTGCGTAACCAATATTGAGCATTTTGTAACACCTTTGAGTAGGCATTCCAGCCATGACTCCAATATCTTGCTAAGTCATCAGCCTTTCCAATTGGCGAACAACTCATCTTTACCCAAGGTTTTTTGCCTTTTACAACATCGTGAATCTTTGTAACAATGTCTGTGATATAAGCTCTTCCTTGGTCAGAAGATACCTTTATTTTCCATGTTTCTGGATAGCGAATGTAGTCAAGATGAATGCCATCAATATCATAACGCTCGGTGATTTCAGAACAGATTTGAGCGAGATAGTCTCCTGTTTGTCCTTTTTCAGGGTTGAGATATCCGTCTCCTCCAATCTTCACTACTAAGTTTGGAAAGCGTTGACGAAGTCGTTTGCATCCTAAACCATTCCATTTTCCAATAGGTAAAGTGACTATCCATGCATGAAATTCCATACCTCGTTTGTGGCATTCATCAATGGCAAACTGGAGTGGATCATATCCTGGTGATGTGCCAGGAAAGCCACTTAGGCAACCATCCCATGGTTCATAGTCTGATGGATAGATTACAGTTCCGCGAATACGTGTTTGAAACAATATTGTGTTTATACCTGCTTTTTGAAGTTTATTAAGGATGTTTCGCAACTCTTGTTGCTGCTTTTCCATCGATAATCTCTGTTGAGAATAGTTGTGAGGCCAGTCGAGTCCACCAATTGTCGTTAGCCAAACAGCTCTTACTTCGCGCTTGGGTTGAGCACAAAGAGATTGTATGAACAATAAGAAAAGTAGAAAACAGGAAAAAAGTTTCTTATTCATTGTGATGATTGGTGATTTGTATCGCGGTGCGTCAATTATCGATTTTGAATATAACAAAGTGCAGCTCCGATAGCCGTACAGAACTCGCTGTATTTAGGAATGCGGAAATGTACACCATAAAGTTTCTCCATAGCATGGAATACTTCTTTGCATTGGGGGAGTAGTGTGAGGTTACCGATGAGCACAAAGTCCTTGATTCCACTTTCTAAACTGCTAAGAATCGTGCTGGAACCAACGGCTTGTAATACCATATAGATAAGGCCAATAGCGATGTCTTCACGTGTGGCATTGGTCTTGGCATTACTGAAAAGGCTTGCTGTTGCATTCATAGGAAGTCCTGGAAGCGGTTTAGCACTGATATCACCAATCAGTAAATTGATCTTTGAAATGTCGCCGTTCATTGCAAGACTGGCTACTTGTTTGATATCATCTGTTTTGAGCATGATGCGTGATAAGCCTTGTAGTGTCCCACCACCAATACCGATTCCTCCTATGTGTCGGATGTCATTTCCATCACATTTTACAAGACTTGTGCCTGTACCCATGCTGACAACAATCATTCGTTTAAGCTTACTTTCGTAGCGAGCACCAAGTCCATCGGCAATAAACTCTTGTGCCTTGCTCGTTGGACGACCATAAATGTTCTCATCAATATAGGCTGAACCCACTCCTGTAAGCATAATCTTTTCGACATCATCAAGCTTGATTTTATTGTCATGAAGATATTTTCCAAAAGCTCCATACAATGAAGTTATGGGGTCAGTGGCCTTAATTCGGAAAGGATTTACTACAATTCCATGTTCATCAACGCCTACAATCTTAGTTGTACTAATACCAACGTCTATGCCAATTACAATACTCATGAGATTTGAAATTAATGGTGTTCGGGAACGATAGCTAAATATTCTACATCTTCATTGGTTAGATTCTCAAAATAATGATTATGTCCCATTGGGCAATAATGTACTTGACCAGCATGTGCCACCTCTATTTTTCCATCGTAATAATAGGTGAGTTCGCCTTTAAGGATATACATTACTTCGCAGTTTCCTTCGTGAGTATGTAGGCCACTGCAGGCTCCAGGCTTGAGAATACTTTTCATTATCTTTATCTTTTCATCGACAAAGTTGCGGGTGTCGAGTTCACCTTGCCCACCTTTGAAACCATTAATCTTTACTTCTTTTATATCTTTGAAATCTATAATCATATTTATCCGTTATCTTCTTGAATTGCGCAAAGTTAATAAAAAAAAGGTAATCTCTGAAAAGATTACCTTTTTTTATATGTGAATCAGTTTATTCTCGTTCCTTTAGAAAGTTACACGTAGACCTAATTGCATGTGCCAACGACTTGTGAAGTCACTGAGGTCAAGGCGAGGTGCACCATAGATAAATGATGGAGTCATCTTTCCTGCAACCTTCTTCACATCCTGTACGGTGATAACTGGCACGTTGTAAGTGCTTGCGTAGTATTCACCCCAGTGCTTGTTGATAAGATTTCCTACATTGAGAATATCGAATACGAGGCTAACTTTGCTTCCACGTGTTCTGTCATAGAAGAAGTCCTGTGCAAAATGGAAGTCAAAATGATTCTCCCAAGGTGCTATATTGCTGTTTCTTTTTGCATATTGACCACGATGATTCTTTGCATATTTGTCGTTTTCAATCCACTCTTCGAAGTTCTTACGACTTTCTGCAGCTGTCATTTTGATGTGATGTGTTGTGCGTTCAACATTATCAACGAAGTTCATGTTCTGCAATTCTTCTTTTGTTGGGATATAAAGAAGGGTGTTTCCTTTTGCATATTCACCATTGAATGAAGCACTTGCATTATCATTCATTGTGAGACTGTAACGCTGTCCGCTGTTTCCATTGTAGGTAAGTGTTACATGGCTCTGCCAACGACCATTGCCATAACGCTTAGTATTGTAGGCTGCTTGGAACATTAGTCGGTGAGGCATGTCGAACATTGAATAAGAAACTTCTGCCTTATTAGGATCTACACAATAATAATACTTCCAGTTTGACATCGCAACAGATGAAGTTCCATCATTAACAGAATAAGAATGACCGAAAGTATAGCTTGCCATAAGGTCGAGACCGAAATCAAAGCTCTTTTCAAATTTAGCACTCAGACTATAACTATGACCACGATTGATGTTCTTCAAGTTAATAACTGAATTAGCATAGTACTTTCCTGTTGTGCCATTAAGAGTGTAAGTATCGTTTTGATTACTCTTATAATAGGTGGTCTTTGAAGCTTCAACGCCATCAACTGCATAGATATCGCCATTTGGTTGAAGTGCAATGTTGTTGAACCAAACAGCGTTCAACTGGCGAGAATAAAGAGCTTCGAGAGTCATCTTAACGCTATAAGGTAGCTGTTGCTCCCAAGCAAGGTTTGCGCGGAAAGCTTGTGGAAATTTGAAATGACGATCAATAGTTACGATATCAGGATTTACACCTCCTGCATTGCCATAGGTTGCACGAATTTGATAAGGTGTCTTTCCACCATCAGCCAAGAAGTTTGGAGGGAGGGGACTTGTAGAATTTGAGCGAATATTAATACCGCGCATCTCCATACCTGTATTTGCCCATGCATTCTCAATCCATACAAATGGTGCACGGCCATTGAAGATACCGACGCCACCACGCAATAATGAAGTATGATCTTCATTCATAAACCAACGGAATCCAACACGAGGAGATACCATTACGCATGAGGCTGGGCGACGTCCAACCACAACTCCTGTCTTAGCCCAATTGTCTGTAGCATTAAATTTGTCATTGATTGAAATTTTATTGCTATAGAATGGAATATCGAAACGGATACCATAAGTGAGTTGGAAGGCTGTTGATATATCCCATTTATCTTGTACATAGATGCCTGCCATACCAGCTTTGAATGGAGTTCTCCATTGTGTTGTGCCAGTAAAGGCTTCATCTGAGTATTTCATCTGATAGCCTGAGTTTGGAATAATGCCTTGATTATTGAGGAAACCTCCAACTGTTGGAGTAAATACCTGTGTAGCTCTATCAACAGAACCTAATTGGTTGAAGTTATAAGCAAAGTTACCGAAGGCTGCCTGGATAAAGCCATTCTTCATATCGTAGAACTCATTGTGTGTACCTACTGTAATGTTGTGGTTACCAGAATAAATAGAGAAGTTATCTTCTAAGGTCCAAATATCCTGATCAAGTGAGTTTACGCCTGAAGAATATTCTGTACCCATATTGACAGTATAATTGTCTCCGCTGAAATAGAGTGTAGGACCTGAATAAGGAGTAGCACGTTTATCACGAACAGAAGTCAAACCGAGGCGGAACTCATTATAAAGACTGTTGCTGATGTGTGAAGTTAATTCAGCAACAAAAGAGTTTGTGCGGTCCTTCATGCGATAACTTGAATTATTGAAGAAGAACGATTGTTTGCCATTACCAAACTTATCTGCATAAGAGAAGTTGCCTTGATAACGCAATGTGAAGTGGTTTTTGTTATTGATATTCCAATCTAAACGACCTAAGAGTGAAGTACCTTCCTGATTGATATTGCGACGTTCAAATGATTCTTCAATACCTGTGATATTCTTATAAATGTCAACCAGTTGCTGAGCTGTTTGTGTGCTCATGAAATAGCCTGGTGCACCAGCATAATAGGTTGAAGGATAGCTGTTCTTTTTATATTCTAATGAAGTGAAGAAGAACAATTTGTCCTTAATGATAGGACCACCAAAGGTGAAACCATAAGTTTTGGTGCTTTCATCAGAAAGTTTTTGTGTTTTCTTGTAGACTTGGCTATAACGACCATAAAGGTTTTCATCAGTATAGTAGGTGAAAGCTGTACCTGTGAATTTATTTGTACCCGATTTTGTAATAGCATTGATTGCACCACCTGTGAAACCACTTTGACGAACATCGAAAGGTGAAACTGCAACTTGGATTTGCTCGATAGCATCCATTGAAATTGGATTTGCACCAGTCTGACCACCATTTGTACCAGATGAAGTTAGACCAAACACATCGTTGCTGACCATACCATCAATTTGGAAAGAATTGTAACGGTTGTTAGTTCCAGCGATAGAGATACCTCCAAACTTGTTGTTATTTACAAGAGGAGATAATTTAGCAACATCATAGACATTACGATCTACGGTTGGTGCATTCTCAATCATTTGCTTAGAGAAGTTAGAAGCAGCACCATTTCCACCATGTCCTGCGCGTCCGGTTACGGTTACTTCGGTCAAGGTTTTAGCATCTTCTTTCATGTCTGCATTGATAACGGTGGGTTCACCCAATGCTAAGAAAATGTTTGTGCGGTTGTCATCCTTAAAGCCGATATATGAAATCGTAACTTTGTAAGGACCACCGACACGCATACCTTGAATGGTGTAACGTCCATCGGTGTTGGTAACAGCATTATAGGTTGTTCCTGATGGAACGTGAACGGCGGTCACGGTTGCTCCGATGACGGTTTCACCGCCTGCGACAACTTTTCCATTAATGCTTGATGTGGTTACCTGCGCCATGAGGGATGTTGTAAAAAACAACATAAGCGCCATTAATAAATGCAATTTTTTTTGCATGACTGTTAACTGAAATTTAATGAATAATTTGAGGGGATAAACCCAGTTAATATTTAGATGATGCAAAATTAGTTAAATATTGCCAAAGTTGTATAGATATCGTGTTAAAATTTTAATTAATGTTGAATTTAATTCTAAATCACTCTGTTATTTCCTTAAAACTGCATTTATGTTCTTTACTTTGCGCCTTTTTCTTACTTCTAAACATGTCATTGAGTTTCAATGAATTCTTACGTTGAAAGCATCTTGTATGGATTTAGTTTGTTAATCCTAATTGTTTATGATAAAAGGTAGGCTTAGAGTTCAGTAGGTGGTAAAGCTTGTTTCTATATGGATTAAATCTTTTTCTTTCGAGCTTTATTTTCTAATAGTCTGACGATTTCCGCATATCCCAATCTTCGTGCGAGAGCAAGTGGTGTGAGTCCTTCTTCACCTTTCACATTTTTTCTTGCACCATATTTCAGTAGTAGTTTAACCATGGCTTTGTTTCGGTTTCCAACTGCTATGATGATAGGGTAGCTTGTATAATCGGCGCCAAGGTTTCCCATTCCGTCAGCTTTAGCCCCACTGCTCAGTAATAATGCTGTTATCGGAAGATTATTTGTAAGACAACTAAAGACTAATGGACATCCGCCCTCTTCGGTGTAGGGCTGGTTTACTTTTGCACCTTTAGAAATGAAATACTTTGTCAAAGCGTAGTCGCCATTATCAATCGCCATGCAGAGAGCATCGTATATGTATATATCATCAGAATATGCATAGTCGATATTTGCCTTCTGTGCAATGAGCTTTTCAATTGCTGCCTTGTTTTTATATAGACATGCATAGCCAAGTAAGGTGTAAGATGTTGATTCGTCTTTCCTTATCAGCGAATCAATATTTTTAATATGCTTGAGCTGTGCATCAAGTTCCGAAAGATTGTTTGCCTTTATAGCTGCTATTGCTAAATTATAATGATTTTGCTTTGCCACATTCTTTTGACTATATGCTGACACCAATGCCAAGAGTAGAAAAGCAAGCAAGAGTGTTATTTTCTTATTCATCGTAAGTGTTTTTTAGTTTCTCACTATTTGCAACATTGTTATAAACTTTGTTACAGAGCGCTTTATATCCTTCTAAATTGAAATAATTTTTATCGGCGATATAATCTCTGAATGCTGTGTCGTTATAAAGGGCTTCTCCAAGGAGATCGGTTTCTTCAACGCCAAATTTTTTGCAAAATCTATACTGATAATAGCATAGGTATGCCGCAACTTTATAGCGTTCTTCCTTATTAAATTCTTTTGCCCAATCAGGCGTATCTTCTTCGTCCTCATGCAACATATATTTTATATAGGTGTTCATGAGCGAACTGATTTTGATATTTTCTACTTTTACAGGCAGCTTCAAAACACTTTTTAGCAGTCCTTCTCTGATTTCTACATGTGGCCATTTTGTCTTTTTCTTGATAGCGAAGGTCTCATTAAGGATGTGTGATTTCGCCACTGTGGCATATTCCATTACCATCCATTCAAGCAGCAACCTATTAATCTCCTCGTTTTTGTCATAGCCATACTTTTGTAATAGGTTGGTAAGAAATCCCCATTCATTTTTTTTCAGCCACGCAAATGCTTTCTTGCTGTCATGAAAAATAAATTCATTTTCATAATATGGTTCTTTGCGACTGAGGTCATAATAGAGTTTTCCCGTCTTAAACAAGCTAACATCATAGTCTTCTTCGAAGATATCGGGTAGTCCTTTAATATCTACAACTTCATGAATAGTAGGGTGGGGAAAGATGTAGTTATAATTCGGCACATAGATAGTTTTATTCCAGAAATAGCTTGGTTTCTCATAGGAAGAAGAAATCATTGCATTGGTTTGCTTTCTTCGTTCGGTAGGATTTCCATTCTTAAAGATATAAGTTCGAAAGCCTTCTTCGGCTAAGGCATTGTTGTTTTGAGAAATATCCACACCATAGTATTTCAGAATAGCCTTACGGGCTGTCTCGTTGTCAACGGCTCTGTATCCATGCTTTTTCAAAGTTTCGTGGATAAGTTCAATGGCTATATCCGTATATTCAACTTGATGTTTGCTGGGCATAATCTCAATACCATCCATACCTACATCCGAAAGCTCTTCATAAAAAGCTCGGATTTGCTTGTCATACACTTTCAGTAAATCTCTTTTTGCACGCACTATCGTGTCGTTGGCATTTACCGACTCTTTTTTCTTAGATTGCTTTCCACAACTCAAAAGTCCAATGAGCAGTGATGCAAACAAAAAATATTTAATATTGATTTTCATCTCTCTGTATGGTTTCTTTTTTTATTTTCGGTGTTATCATCATCATAGGTTTTACGGCATAGGTTCTTAAATTTCTCATGCGCTTTTGTACAACAGCTCGTAAGCATAATGAGTTGAAGAAGCATAAGTAAGCTTGTGAGACATTTCGTATCATTCTTGTGTTCCATGTGGAATTTCTAAGTTAAGTAAATCTTCATTTGCATACAAAAATAAAGATTGTATGGTAATCTTGCAAATAATTTTCTTGTTTTTGTGCTTCTGAACGTTTCAGAAAGAGCAAATGGAGAAAAATAATCGCTTCTGTCAACGACATAAACATGAAAAAGAGAAAATAATCGCTTCTGTCAACGACATAAGCGCGAAAGAGAGAAAATAATGGTTTCTGTCAACGACATAAGCATGAAAAAGAGAAAATAATCACTTCTGTCAACGACATGAGCGCAAAAAAGAGAAAATAGGTGTTTCTGTCAACGACATAAGCGTAAAAAAGAAAAAATAATCGCTTCTGTCAACGACATAAGCGCGGAAAAGAGAAAATAATCGCTTCTGTCAATGACATAAGCATGAAAAAGAGAAAATAAGTGTTTCTGTCAACGACATAAGCGTGAAAAAGAGAAAATAATCGTTTCTGTCAACGACATAAGCGCGAAAAAGAGAAAATAATCGTTTCTGTCAACGACATAAGTATGGAAAAAGTAAATTTCTATGCTTCTGAGCGACTCAGAAAGACCAAATGGAGTTTTTTTGTGCTTCTGAGCGACTCAGAAAGACCAAATGGAGTTTTTTCGTGCTTCTGAGCGACTCATAAAGACCAAATGGAGCTTTTTCATGCTTCTGAGCGACTCAGAAACACAAAAGAGGAGTTTCTGAATGACTTTTTCTGTCTTTTCTGCTTTTATACGAAGAAATGCCATGTTAATCACACGGCATTTCTCTCTTTGAAATATAACCAATTTGTTTCAAATAGGTTTTGAAGTCTTAATCGAAGTCAATTGATAGGGAAGTAGAGGTTAGTCTAAGCTGTATGTATGTACGCTGACTCCTTGGGCCGACGGCAGATAGTTGATGCCCCACCAACACATTTGTAGTAGACAGAAACAGACAATCAGCATGACGAGGGCGGGTTTGGGGCGCATGGGTTTATACTGACGATAGTGAATATAAACCAAATAAGATAGCCATGTGATGGCAGCCCATGTTTCTTTTGGGTCCCAACTCCAATAGTGTCCCCATGCTTCCTTGGCCCAAAGCGCACCCATGAGCATGCCCAGTGTGACAAATGACATGCCTACATAAACAAGATTGTCGGTGATGTCGAGCTCTTGGGCTGTTGCTGCCGTTTTCTTGATGAATAGCAGATATACAGCCATTACCATGGCTGCACCGAGCATGGCATAGGCCATCATATAGACGATGACGTGGGGGGCAAACCACGGACTTTGCAGTGCAGGCATGAGTGTCTTGGAGTGAATCTCGGGTTTGAAGAGATTGATACACACAAAGACTGTGGCCAATAAGGTGCTGAATGATAATATCCATCTGTAGTGCCAGCGACTGTAGACGATGATACCTGCCAATGGAAGGAAAAAACTATACCAGAGTCGGGTTTCGCCCATCGTGCGAAGGGGTGGACGCTCAAGCGTTATCCACATTAATAATATATAGGAGAAGAAGACTGCAAGGCCTAAGCTCGTAAAGACAAAGGTCAGTGTTTTCTTTTCTTTCCATGAAGCAATCGCACCGATAATCCAGCAAACGACAGAAATAATTGCAAATATGATGAAATAATTCCAAGTCATGATTTAGTTTTCTTTTTTCTTACTTGCGGTGAGGAACATTCCTATCGCACCAATGATTAACAAATAGATTCCTACATAAACAACGTTGAGCCATGGGTCGCGCACCAACTCAAACACACTGACATTGCTCCATTTTCCCATCTGCTCATTGTAGCTGAGTTGATAAATCTTCCAGCCATTAACCTTGAAGGGCTTATTAACTTCAATTTCAGTCAGGATGTTTTTTCCGTCTTGTGTATAGATGTTTACTTTTGAAGCAAAACGTTTGGGTTCGCGACTTGCCATGACGAGTGATTTGCCGTCACTGAGCTTCAATGTTTCTAATGGAAATTGATAACTTCCGCAGGTAACCCAGCCTTCTTTGCGGTCTTTCCCTTTTGTGGCAGTTATAGACAATGCACAAGCTGAACCTGCCATGCTGCTTTGGATGTATCCCCCAGTCTTGATGGCCATACCAAGTGAGTCCATGCGTAACATGCCTTTCATCTGCATTGGCATATTCTTTATCATACCTGCCAGCTGCTTAGGAATGGCATCTTCTATCTTTTTATTCACGTTGATATGCCAGCCAGCAATATTTCCTTGCTTAAAGTTATCGTCGATGAGCAATACTTCAGGCTTCTTGTAGGGGATGGGACGCCCCGTTTTGTCAATAACCATCAGCTTCGGGGGGTATTCGTCAATGGTGAATTGATTGAGTTGGATGGCAATCGGTAGTTCATGCACATTGTTGAGTGCATCGAGTCCGCGCCATTCAGGTTGTCCCTTTTCGCAATACATTTTTAGTCTTTGCATGTCTGCACAACCGAGCGTGGCGGTGGTTAGAACGATAAACAAGCCCAAATGACTTGTAATCACGGGAAGTCTGCGCCATGAAAAGTGTGCGAGTTGATGAACTGCGGTTTCTCCGACAATCATTGTCATCCAAAAATAAACAAGGATGAATGGCCAGAAGTTCAACATCTTGCTAAGTCCGATGAAGTCGGCAGCAGGCTGTTCTGCTGGTACTTGGTGCGAAAGTCCCATGATGATGGTTAGCAAAGCAGATGCAGCAATAGCTGGAATCGCCGCTTGCATGGTCATCATGAAACGGAAAAAATAGACTTTTTTCCTTAGCAAGTAGAATAGAATAAGCGCAATGATAAGTACGATAAGCGTTATTCCGTTTGCTGGCCAAAGAAATAAAACCCAGTCTAATGGGCCAATAGAGAATTGAAGAAGTAATCCAACCAGTAATAAACCGGCAACGATGGCTATTCCTTCTTTTAAGTTCCAAGGTTTATTCCACATAATTATATATTAAGAAAGAGGCACCGGAGAGAAATCTCCGATGCTCCCTTATAGTGTTATTTAAAGTAAGATTTTACATCGGCTGTGTGATGAATCGCTTATTTTTGCGAGCCGATTCAATCCATTTCGGTACAATGGTGTCGAGGAAGTCCTTCTTTTGTGACTTTAACTTCTTCATGTCGAGACCAATATACTTTGCAGCTTTTTCACGAGTTGAAATGTCAGGAAGAGGTATCTGCCCCGTGAATCCATGCTTTGCAGCAACACGTTGTGCTTGTAATTGAGCATCTTTAGCATACATCATCGAATAGCCGAGCAGACGTTCAACTTCTTGTGGGGCGTGGAATGCAGCTCCGTGACTTGCCAATGAATAATCCCAACGCCACTGACTCTTGCGGATATCACTCAAACATTGTTTCATTTCAGCTTCTGTAGCACCCTTGTCCCACGCGAACTTAGCATAGATGTGTGCGTTGGCTAATTCTCTGTTCACCTTCAAAGCAAAGTCATAAACCTTCTTTTGTCGGTCATAAACATTCTGACGGAGTGTTTCTGCTGACTGTCTGTGGCATGTCTGACAAGTGCGATCGATATGTGCAAGCGGACTCATGATGTGGTGGTCAGTATATTTTACGCCACCTTCTGAAATGTAAGGCATGTGACAATCTGCGCATGAAAGACCGCGTTGTCCGTGTATACCCTGTTTGAACATCTCATAACCTGGGTGTTGAGCTTTCAGAATCTTAGCACGAGAGAGTGGGTGAATGTAATCATAGAAGCCGATGCTATCATAGTATTCTTCAGCTGCTTCGCATGTAAGTCCCTTCTCTTGTGGGAAGTGAAGATAGTTTCCATTGTCTTTTTCGAAATAGTATTCTGTATGGCATTGTGCGCAAACCAGACTCCTCATTTCTTGATGGCTGGCTTTCTTGACATCTTTACCTACGCGTGCCCATGCTTCGTAAAGAGCAGGACGAGCCGGTTTAAGTTCCATTGTGCGTGCATCGTGACAATCTGAACATCCTACAGTGTTCATGACTTGGTTTCCCCAATCACTCCATTTTGCAGCATAGAAAGCATTCTTGCCTTTCTCGCGCATGAGGCGTGGTACATCAGGACCTTTACAAGTCCAGCAAGTTCCAGGTTGCATGTCTCCCTGACCATCAACACCTGGTGAACCTGTTCGAAGGATTTTCCTTAAATCTTCGATACAGTGACGATGGCCACGAGGGCTGTTATAGTCTCTTGAGAAGGCATAACCATCCCAGATAACAACGATTTCTGGACATTTCTCCAAAATACTTTTCTCTTGTGAACCATTGTATTTACTTTCGAAGGTTGTGTCTTCTGTCATGGCCCATGTTTGGTATTCGCGTGGAAAATCCTCAGCGAATTTCTCATTCTGAGCTACGATAGAGTCGGTCATTGGCACGCGGCGATTGTTGAAAATGCTGGCAACTTCTGCTCTTCTTTCTAATAATGAGGAACACAGAAGGCCCAAAATGAACACAACAACCATTGCTCCTCCAAAGAGTAGCCAACCTTGCCATTTCTTAAGTTGTTTTGCCATAGTTATTGAATTTATTAATTTATTCGAAGACTGTTGTTGATATTATAGATTGATTTCATTATTTGTTTTCGGTTGGTCCCATGTAGGGATCATGTCCTAATAGCTTTTGTAGCCAAGCAGGAACAGGATCTGGTGGCATAGGCTCAACGAATTCGGCTCCAGGAGTAGATGAAAGCGAGTTCATTCCCATGTGTGGAACGTTACGATGGCAGTCCCAACAAGCCTTGCCTTCGCCTCGTTTTGCTTCCATATAGTCGATTCGTCCAGTCTTAACAAATTCTTGATTGAGTTGTTTATGACAGCGAATGCAGTTGTCCATGATAACTTCTGCTGAAGCATCTTCAGCTTCAATGGCTTGTCGTTCGCTGTGTGTAACAAAGTAAGCTACATGTTTCATACCATCTTTTCCTTTGAAAAAATAGTGAGAAAAGATGTTGTTGTTGGGCACATGACAATCATTACAGGTAACATCTCTGCCGTGAGATGAGTGCGACCATGTAGCATAATAAGGCGACATAATATGACAATTGATGCAGGCAGCAGGATCATCTCCAACGATGTAGGTTTGCATTCGAAGAAGATACATGAACAATACCACTAAGCCAAAAGCGATGCCACATAATGAGGTTAAGATAATCTTTTGTCTATAAGAAAGGCTATTGACAAACGATTTCCATCCATTTTTCAAATAGGTATAGGTTAGTCGCTTCATAGAATAATCGTTGATTAATGTCGCAAATTTAAGATTTTTGTGTGTTAATCAAGTCAAAGATTCGGAAAATTATCCTCATTTATGGGGATAAAATGAAAAAAATCACAAAAAATATAATCTGTAGTTGGTTTTTTGTCAACTACAGATTACATTTTGTTATACGCGTTGTTGAATTTGTTTTAATTTCAACATGTCTGACGGAATGGCATTTTGAATAGCGTCAACCAATAGTTTTCGAATCTTATGCCGCACGAAATCTTTGGTATTTATAATGACAATATCGCGCGTTGGTATAGGGATAGCAAAAGGCCGAACAAGTTCTTTCTGGCTGTCAGCCAATTGGAGTATGGCGAGCTCAGGAATGAAAGTCATGCCTTTTCCGTTTTCAACGATACGCATGAAAGTTTCAATACTGCCCAAAGAATAAGCTTTCTGACTTTGTTTTGCTTCCTTTAATTGACAGAATTTCACAAGTTGATCTCTGAAACAATGGCCTTCATCAAGCATCCAAAGATATTCCCCTTTGAGGTCTGTTGTATGTATCACCTTATTTATATATAGGGGGTCGTCTTTTGCAACATATCCAAAGAACTGCTCAAAGTATAGGTGTGTGGTTTCAAAATCTCCCATTCCATCGAGTTCTGCCAATATGCCTACGTCGATATCTCCATGCTCCAATGCTTTCTTTATTTCGTGTGTTTGCATCTCTCGAATACGAATATCCAACTCTGGATAGTGCTGTAGCAATTGTGGAAAAAAGCGTGGAATGAGATAAGGTGCAATCGTTGGTAGGATGCCTACGTGGAAAATTCCCCGTAAAGTGTTCTTTTCTTCATCAACAGATTCCTTTAGAAGTTTTGCATGTTGCAGGATTTCTAAACTCTGATTGATGATATGTTGTCCGATAACTGTGGGCAAGATGGGTTGTCGTTTGCGGTCAAAGATCTTCACACCAAGTTCATCTTCAAGTTTCTGAATCATAGAACTCAGTGTTGGTTGGGTTACTTTGCAGGCCTCTGCAGCCTTAGCGAAATGCTTATGTCGGTATACTGCGATGATATACTCTAATTGTTGAAGAGTCATATTTTTAGGTTTTGGTACACTATTTCATGCAAAGATAATTTATTTTTTCATAATAATCAAACTTTTATTTGCTGTTGTCTATAAAAAAATCTTTTTCTTTATGTGCTTTATAGACTCTTATAGCGATGCATTATAAATAAAAACTAATTGAAAGATAGATATTTTCTATTGATTAATTAACTTGATTTCTTGTTTCTTATAAAAATAAGCACTAACTTTGCAAACAGGATAATTGGTAATATTAAACAAAAACATTATGAAAAAAAGATTTGTTTGTAGCGTTTGTGGCTACATTTATGAAGGAACAGAAGCACCAGAAGAGTGCCCAGTATGCCATGCTAAAGGTAAATTCCAGGAGTTTACAACAGCACAATTAAAAGGTACTAAGACCGAACAGAACTTGAAAACTGCTTTTGCAGGTGAAAGTCAAGCTCACACAAAATACCTTTACTATGCTTCTAAAGCAAAGAAAGAAGGTTATGAGCAGATAGGTGGTTTGTTCGAGGAAACAGCTCACAACGAGCGTGAACACGCAGAAATGTGGTTTAAGTTCTTGCATGAAGGCGGTATTCCTACTACGACAACTAACCTTGCTGACGCTGCTGCCGGTGAAAACTATGAGTGGACTGACATGTATGCTCAAATGGCTAAAGAGGCTATCGAAGAAGGTTTTACAGGTATTGCTGCTAAGTTCCGTGCTGTAGGTCAGGTTGAGAAGCATCATGAAGAGCGTTATCGCAAGTTGTTAAAGAACATCGAAGACGGTGTTGTTTTCTCTCGCGATGGCGATTGTATCTGGCAATGCCGCAACTGTGGCCATATCGTTATCGGTAAGAAAGCACCTGAGATTTGCCCTGTTTGCAATCATCCTCAGAGCTTCTTCCAGATTGAGGCAACAAATTATTAATTTGATTGATTTTAAGTTAAGATAGAGAAGTCGGGCAGCAATGCTCGACTTCTTTTGCTTTTTAGGAGTTAAAAGGTAGATAAAATACAAGGAAGTGTTCTATCGAAGAGTTTCTTGTTGCTTATAAAAGAAATAGATTTTAATTTTCATCTTATTGAGGTGGTTTTCAACATGATAACGATTAGCCCAAAGATAAATCATATCTGCATTCATAAGAAAATTATACTCTTTATCTGAAAGCTATCAAATTATACGGCAATCTCTATAATTTTACGGCGTAAAGTCATTCATATTACCATGTCGTTTGACTCTTTTTATTCCTTAAATTTTATGCTATAATTATCAATTCCATTTTACTTCATTTCACCTATTTATATAAAAGGTATTCTGATTAACCGATTTTTAGGTTGGCTATTGGTTCTTTTTTAGTTGTTGTTTCTTTTGGATTATTTCCACTTGGCCTTGTAACTTGTGGTGATGTAGATGGGTTTTATTTTCAATATTTTGTATATTGATGTTTAGTTTACATTCATATAATCTTAATTTTGTCACCTCTATATTACATTTTTTGCTAAAAGAGTATGATAAGTCTAATATTATTGTTAACTTTGCAGCGCTTTAAGTGGATTAGCTCTCCACTGTAAATGGAGCAAATAATTAATAACGTTATAAAATTTATGTATTTTACTTTATTCATTACCGTTTTGATAACGGCTGTGGTTTTGGTAGTGGCAGCTTATGTCATAGCAAAGCTTATCGGTCCGCGTTCATACAATCCGGTAAAGGGTGAGCCTTTCGAATGTGGTATTCCAACGCATGGTAGCTCCTGGCTTCCTATGCATGTGGGATATTATTTGTTTGCCATCCTTTTCTTGGTGTTTGATATTGAGACCGTGTTCCTCTATCCATGGGCTGTGGTTGTTAAGCAATTTGGTTCATTAGCCTTGATAAGCATTGGCTTCTTCTTGGTTGTTTTAGTTTTAGGCCTTGCCTATGCATGGCGGAAAGGAGCATTGGAATGGAAGTAAGAAAACCACACATCAAGAGTATTCCTTATAATGAATTTAAGGACAATGACACTCTTGAGAAGATTACGAAAGAGCTGAATGAAGGTGGTGTCAATGTAATTGTTGGTTCATTAGACCAGGCAATCAACTGGGGACGTAGCAATTCACTTTGGTCTCTGACGTTTGGTACATCATGTTGTGGTATTGAGTTTATGGCCGTTGGTTGTGCTCGATACGACTTTTCTCGTTTCGGTTTCGAGGTAACTCGTAACTCTCCACGTCAAGCAGACTTGATTATGTGTGCCGGAACGATAACAAACAAGATGGCTCCTGTGTTCAAACGACTTTATGATGAGATTGCTGAGCCAAAGTATGTTGTCGCTGTTGGTGGGTGCACTATTAGTGGTGGACCATTCAAGAAGAGCTATAACGTAGTGCGAGGCATTGATGAACTTGTTCCGGTTGATGTTTACATTCCGGGTTGTCCTCCTCGTCCTGAGGCTATTCTCTATGGAATGATGCAGTTGCAACGTAAAGTTAAGATTGAGAAGTTCTTTGGTGGAGCTAATCATAAGATGACAAAAGAAGAGCGAGAGCTTTCGATGTCGAAGGGAGGCTTGCATGGACTGAGTAACGAAGCCATTGTTTCGACGGAGAAACTCGGTAAACCAGCTCCGATTATTGTTACTGATGTGCCAGCTGATTTCGATCCAGAAAAAGGTCTAACAGATTAATAAGGTAAAAGAAGATGAAATTAAATAACATAGAACTTCAATTCGATAACTTTGCCGCAGAGATGGCAAAGTTGAAGAACGAAAAGCATTTCGACTATCTTGTTACCATTATTGGTGAAGACTTTGGCGAAGAAGGGTTGGGTTGTATCTATATTCTTGAGAATACAGAAAGCCATGAACGTTGCTCTGTTCGAACGATTGCAAAGCAGATAGGGGAAGAGTATGTGATTCCAACTACAATTAATTTGTGGAATGCGGCTAATCTCCTTGAACGTGAAGTGTTTGACTTTTTGGGCATAAAGTTCCTGGGACACCCCGACATGCGTCGTTTGTTTATGCGTAATGACTTTAAGGGATATCCGCTGAGAAAGGATTTTGATGCGAGCCCTGAAGCCAATCCTTTCCCTACAACCGATGAACCCGAGAGTGATTTCACAACAGAATGGAATCTCGATAAGAACGGAAACTTAGTTGCTACGCAGCATCGTATGTTTGATGAAGATGACTTCATCGTGAACTTAGGACCTAATCACCCAAGTATGCACGGTGTACTTCGTTTGCAAACTGTTCTTGATGGCGAGGTTGTCAAACACATTTATCCTCACTTAGGCTATATCCATCGTGGCATGGAGAAGATGTGTGAGAGTATGACTTACCCTCAAACTTTAGCCTTTACTGACCGCTTGAATTACCTTTGTGCAATGATGCATCGTCATGCTTTGGTTGGCGTTATTGAAGAAGGTATGGGGATTGAACTCTCAGAGCGTATTCAGTATATCCGCACAATCATGGATGAATTGCAGCGTATTAACAACCACTTGTTGTTCCTTGGTACCTGTGCACAAGACTTAAGTGCATTGACTGCATTCCTATATTGCATGCGAGACCGTGAGCATGTGCTGAATGTTATGGAGGAAACTACGGGTGGTCGCTTGATACAAAACTACTATCGAATTGGCGGTTTACAGGATGATATCGATCCAAACTTTGTCCAAAACACGAAGACGCTTTGTAAATATCTGCGTCCTATGGTTCAAGAGTATTTGGATGTATTTGGAGATAACGTCATCACACATCAGCGTCTTGAGGGTGTAGGGCCAATGAATCTTGAGGATTGTATTAATTATGCCGTAACAGGTCCAGCCGGACGTGCTGCTGGTTGGCATAATGATGTGCGCAAGAATCATCCTTATGCAATGTATGGAAAGGTTGATTTTGAAGACATAACCTTAACCGGTGCTGACTCAATGGCACGATATATGGTTCATATTCAAGAGATTTATCAGAGTCTAAACATTATAGAACAGTTGATAGATAATATCCCTGAAGGTGACTTCTATATCAAACAAAAGCCAATAATAAAAGTTCCTGAAGGACAATGGTACTTCTCTGTAGAAGGTGGAGCAGGTGAGTTTGGTGTATATCTTGATTCACGTGGCGACAAGAGTCCGTATCGTTTGAAGATGCGTCCAATGGGACTGACCCTTACAGGCGCTTTCGACAAGATGCTGAAAGGACAGAAATTGGCCGACCTTGTGGCTACAGGTGCAGCAATAGATTTCGTTATACCCGATATTGATAGATAATTATGTTTGATTTTAGTATAGTAACAACTTGGATTGACAGTCTTCTTCGTGAGACTCTTAACTTAGGAGATTTCTGGTCAATTTTAATAGAGTGCATACTGGTAGGTGTCTGTATACTTACTGCCTATGCGCTGATTGCTATCGTGTTGATATTCATGGAACGTAAGGTTTGTGCTTACTTCCAATGTCGTCTCGGCCCGATGCGTGTTGGTCCTTGGGGTATCTTCCAGGTGTTTGCTGATGTTTTGAAGATGCTTATCAAGGAAATTTTTGCAGTAGATAAGGCAGATAAATTGCTTTATTATATTGCACCTTTCCTTGTTATTATTGCTTCTGTAGGAACATTCTCCTTCCTTCCATGGAATAAAGGTGCAGCAGTACTTGATTTTAACGTAGGCGTTTTCTTAATAACTGCTATTTCAAGCATTGGTGTGCTGGGCATTTTCATTGCAGGATGGGGTAGTAATAACAAATATTCTGTTGTAAGTGCGATGCGTGGTGCTGTTCAAATGATTTCCTACGAAATATCTTTGGGATTATGTTTGATTAGTGCTGTTATCCTCACTGGTACGATGCAGGTCAGTGGTATTGTAGAAGCACAGCATGGAGCATGGCTCATTTTTCAGAGTCCTTTTACCTGGTTAGCTTTCCTTGTGTTCCTTATTGCGGGTAATGCTGAGGCTAATCGTGGTCCATTTGACTTGGCTGAGGCAGAGAGTGAGCTGACTGCAGGTTATCATACCGAGTATTCGGGTATGGGATTTGGCTTCTATTATTTGGCAGAATATTTGAATCTGTTTGTGATTTCTGGTATTGCAGCTACCGTTTTCTTAGGTGGTTGGATGCCTCTTCACATTTCAGGACTCGATGGTTTTAATGCCATAATGGATTTTATTCCGGGCATCGTTTGGTTCTTTGCAAAGACATTTGCTATTGTTTGGATTCTAATGTGGATTAGATGGACTTTCCCTCGTCTTCGTGTAGATCAGATTTTGGCTTTGGAATGGAAATATCTCATGCCATTCATGCTTGTTATTCTTACTTTGACAACCATTTGGGTTGCCTTGGTTTAATGCTTTCATGAAATGATTAAAGAATTTAGTTAAAATGGAAAATAACAAATCGTATTTCGGTGAAATTGGTGCTGCACTGAAGACTTTGGGTACAGGCCTGAAGGTGACGATGAAGGAATACTTCACGCCAAAGACCACAGAGCAGTATCCCGAGAACCGTAAGACAACGCTTCATGTCTCAAAGCGTCACCGTGGACGTCTTGTTTTCAAGCGTAATGAGGATGAAAGCTATAAATGTGTAGCTTGTCTTATGTGTGAGAAGGCTTGTCCTAATGGCACCATTCAGATTACATCACACATGGCTGAAGACCCAGAAACTGGGCGTAAAAAGAGACAGCTTGATGACTACCATTATGATCTTGGTGACTGCATGTTTTGCCAGTTGTGCGTCAACGCTTGTAATTTCGATGCCATAAAGTTCGTGAATGATTTCGAGAACTCAGTCTTCGACAAAGACAAGTTGGTGTATCATCTTGACAAAGAGGTATATAAAGGAGGTAGTCTTCCTGGACTTATAGATGGAGGAGCACCTTTAACAATCGGTAAGTTTAACACAAAAACCAAGTAGAAAAGATTATGGCAAATTTAATTATGTTTTGCATTCTTGCTGTAATCATTCTTGGTTCAGCAATCGTGTGCGTTACTACTAAACGTATTATGCGTGCGGCAACTTTCTTGCTTTGCGTGTTGTTTGGTGTAGCTGGTATTTATTTTATTCTTGATTATACATTCTTAGGTGCAGCACAAATATCTGTTTATGCTGGAGGTATTACAGTTTTGTATGTCTTTGTCATTCAGCTTGTATCTAAGCGTACGTTGCAAGGTCTTGTTGAGCGTTTCAAGGGCAGCCGAGTTGTCAATGGAATTCTCCTGAGTATTGTAGGTCTTGTGACGGTAGGTTTAGTTCTTATTAAAAACAATTTTTATAATGCAGCGATGCAGGCTACCGACACAGAAGTGCCGATGGAACAGATAGGTACAGCGCTT
>ERZ773055.585-NODE-585-length-20599-cov-7.094529_pt1 | contig 20599 bp, 20 predicted proteins | sample MGYA00580515_ERZ773055 | MGnify/ENA primary metagenome ERZ773055 (study PRJEB29015, sample SAMEA2737993) | human oral metagenome | biome: human oral; feature: human-associated habitat; material: dental | place: China | collected 2064 ...
ATGTCGTAGACTAGCCATAGGTTGTAGGATTTGCGGCAATGAGCAATCCTACGAAAATAAAAAAGGAAAAATATAGTAATATGAAAAAATATTTATTAAACAAAATATCTAAAAAATAATAAAAAATATAAAAATTTTGGGAGGAAAATCATGAAAAATATTTTAAAATTAACAGGAATTTTATTGATAGGACTATTTCTTATCAGTTGTGGAGGAAAACAGGAAAATGGTAAAAGTGGGAGTAGTGAAGGAAAACAAAAAGTGAAAGTTGGAACAGAAGGAGTTTATGCACCATTTACGTTCACTGATGGAAGTGGGAAATTAACTGGGTATGATGTGGAAGTTGTTGAAGAAATTGGGAAAAGAGCAAATTTAGATATAGAATTTGTGCCTACACCTTGGGATAGCATGTTTTTAGGACTGGAATCGAAAAAATTTGACTTTATTGCAAATGAGATTGCTAAAAATCCTGAAAGAGAGAAAAAATATACTTTTTCTGATGATTATTTAGTTTCAGCTGCTCAAATTATTGTTAAAAAAGGAAGAACTGATATTAAGACACTTGAGGACTTAAAAGGTAAAAGGGTTATGACAGGAGTAGGAAGTAATTATAACAAGACTTTGACTGATTTTGACAAAAATAAGGAAATAAATTATGCTTATTTTGATGGAAATGTTTCAATTGCACTAGAAGAAATTGCACAAGGAAAGGCAGACGCTACTTTAAATGACAGATTGACAGTAGGATATTTCACAAAGCAAAGAGGAAATCTTGTAGAAATCGTGGGAGAGCCTGTAACAAAAACGCCTGTATATTTCACATTTAGAAAAGATAGCGAAGAATTGAAAAATAAAGTAAATAAAGCACTAGCTGAAATGAAAGCTGATGGAACGCTTGCCAAAATATCAGAAAAATGGTTTGGTGGAGATTATACAAAATAATTTATAAACAGGAGAAAAGTAATGAATAATAATGTACCTTTTTTAAACTGGGGATTTATGGTAAGAGCGATTCCAGAAATATTAAAAGCATTGCCAATGACTCTGAATATTGCGATTGTTACGATGATATTTTCGCTGATACTTAGTTTTTTTATCGCACTTGTGAGAATAAATAAAATTCCTGTGCTGACAAGGCTTGCTACAATTTATGTGTCCTTTATAAGAGGGACACCTCTTTTAGTTCAGATTTACCTTGCCTATTATGGATTGCCTAAAATATTAGATTATATACATTTAAAGTATGGATTTAATATAGATGTGAATAATATTCCTGCGATTATATTTGTTTATGTGGCATTTATTTTAAATGTATCAGGTTATCTGTCGGAAACATTCAGGGCGGCAATTCAGTCTGTGGATAAAGGGCAAGTTGAAGCTGCATTGTCTATTGGAATGACAAAATGGCAGGCAATGAGAAGAATTGTGCTTCCGCAGGCGATTATAATAACTTTTCCTAATTTTGGAAATACTTTTATAAGTCTGATAAAGGATTCCTCGCTTGCTTTTTCAGTTTCAATTGTGGAAATGATTGGAAAGGCAAAAATAATTTCAGCTTCAGGACTCGACATTTTTGAAGCATATATCGTAGTTTCAGGAATTTACTGGGTAGTTTGTATAATTGTGGAAAAAGTCATGGGAATTGTGGAAAAGAAATTGAGAGTAGGTGGACTGTAGAATGATAAAGGTTGAAAATCTAAAATTGTCTTTTGGAAAAAATGAAGTTTTGAAAGGAATAAACTTTAAAATAGAAAAAGGACAGGTAATAAGCATTATAGGACCGAGTGGATCCGGAAAATCAACATTTTTACGAAGCCTTAATTTTCTTGAAACAGCTTCATCGGGAACAATAACTTTTGGAAACGAAACATTTGACTTAAGTAAAATAAATAAAAAAGATATAAACAGGCTTAGAAAAAATACGGCAATGGTTTTTCAGAATTATAATTTATTCAAAAACAAAACTGCTTTGGAAAATGTAATTGAAGGTCTTTTAATTGTAAAAAAAATAAATAGAGACGAAGCAACTAAAATTGGTTTGAAAATGTTGGAAAAAGTGGGATTAAAAGATAAAGCCGAATTTTATCCAAATCAGCTTTCTGGAGGGCAGCAGCAAAGAGTGGGAATCGCAAGGGCTGTTGCGATGAGTCCAGAGGTAATTTTGCTTGATGAACCAACTTCGGCACTTGATCCTGAACTTATTGGAGAAGTTCTGAAAGTTATAAAAGATATGGTAAAAGAAAATATGACAATGATAATTGTTACCCATGAAATGCAGTTTGCAAGGGAAATTTCTGATTATATTGTATTTATGGATTCAGGAAAAATCATAGAAGAAGGAGTGCCTGAAGAAATTTTTAAAAGTTCTGGAAGTAAAAGATTACAAAACTTCCTGAGAAGATATTATGATAACGAGATAGATATTTATTCGATTTAATAAATTAAATTCATTTATCAATTCAAAAATAAAAAAGAGAAAACCCAAAATATTATATAATAAATAAAAAATGGGTTTTTCTCTAAATTAAACATTTCAATTTGTTAAACAATATTATAAATTTAAAAGTATATTTTTATGTAATAATTTTACAAACACCTTGAAAAATAATAATTTGCCTGTTATAATTATAGCAATAATATTTTATTCTTGAAAGGAATAATATGGATAGAGATAAATTAGCAATTCCTAAGCATATCGCGATTATTATGGATGGAAATGGCAGATGGGCTAAGGAACGTGGAAAAATTCGGTTAGAAGGGCATAGAGCTGGAGCAGCTAGCCTTGAGAAAATTTTAAGATATGCTGGAGAAATTGGAGTCAAATATTTGACTGTTTACGCTTTTTCAACTGAGAACTGGAAGCGTCCTCAAAAGGAAGTAAATGGTCTTATGGATTTATTTGGAAAATATTTGGATAAAGAGAAAAAAAATCTGAAAAAGCAAGGTGTAAAGTTAGTTGTGACAGGGGAAAAGGAAAATATTTCTCCAAAACTTCTAAAAAAAATTGAAGATACACAAAAATTTTTGGAGGATTGTGAAAAAATAACTTTTAATATTGCTTTTAATTATGGCGGAAGAAGGGAAATTGTAAGTGCGGTAAATAAAATTTTGAGTGAAAATGAAACAAAAAAAATTGAAAAAATTACAGAAGAAGAGTTTTCAAAATATATGTACCGACCAGAAATCCCAGATCCAGAACTTGTAATCAGAACGAGTGGAGAATTTAGGATAAGCAATTTTTTGCTTTGGGAAATTGCCTATTCGGAGTTTTATATAACAGATGTTTTCTGGCCTGATTTTGATGAAAATGAATTAGATAAAGCGATTTTATCCTTTAATAAAAGGGATAGAAGATACGGAGGGCTGAATGTTAAGTAGATTATTTATTATTTTGTTGTTTGTACCTTTCCTTTTATGGATATTTTTAAAAGGAAATCTGATGTTTTTGGTGTTTACTCTTGTAATAATTGGAATATCGCTTTTTGAATTTTACAAAATGCTAAAGGACAAGGGATTTGAAGTAGCAAGCAGGATTGGAATGGGACTTGGGCTGTTTTTACCTGTTGCGATATATTTTCAGGAAAATTCAAAAAATATTTTTTCATATTTTAAATTTGAACTTTTTAAGCAAATTAACTTTGATATGGGAGGATTTATCGTATTTGCAATAATTCTTCTGTCTTTAAGGCAAGTTTTTAAAGTAAAAATTCACAATGCAATGGCAGAAATTTCCTATACTTTATTTGGAATAATTTATGTTTCGTATTTATTCTCACATATTTTACTAATAAAATATGAATTTCCAAATGGAAAAATTTTAGTTGTAATGACATTTATGCTAATTTGGGCATGTGATATTTCTGCTTATCTTGTCGGAATGGCAATTGGCGGAAAAATATTTAGACACAGACTTGCTCCAAAAATTAGTCCGAAAAAATCAATTGAAGGTGCAATTGCAGGAATTTTAGGGGTATTTTTAGTAATTTTATCTTTTGACAAAATATATTTATTCATAGCAAATTTTGTTTGCGGAATTTCATTTTTATCAAAAAACTGTTCTGTAAATTACGATTATGTTGCCATTGGAGGATTAAAAGCCTTTATCCTTGCACTTGCAATAGGAATCTTTGCCGAACTGGGAGATTTGGTGGAATCTAAGATAAAAAGAGAATTGGAAGTTAAGGATTCTGGGAATTTACTTTTGGGACATGGTGGATTTTTGGATAGATTTGACAGTGCGTTATTTGTATTGCCGATTGTTTATTATTTTATGAAATATGTTGCATATTTATAAAAATAAAATTAGTAAAAATTGAGAAATAATAGATTTGTTAAAAAAATTAAAAAAATATAGAAATTAAAGAAAATTAAGAAATAAGGAGAAAAAATAAAAAAATGACAGAATTAGAAATTAAACAAGAAGTAGAAAGACAATTTAATATTTTAAGTCGTGGGTGCGATGAAATAATTAATGAAAATGAATTTAAGAAAAAGTTGGAGAAATCAATTTCGACTAATACTCCATTAAGAGTAAAATTGGGGATTGATCCAACTGGGTCTGATTTGCACTTGGGACATGCGGTACCTTTGAGAAAATTAAAACAGTTTCAAGATTTGGGGCACGATGTGTTTTTCTTGATTGGAACTTTCACTGGAAGAATTGGAGATCCGACTGGAAAATCTGAAACTAGAAAAATGTTATCAGAAGAGCAAGTTATGGAAAATATTAAAACATATTTGGATCAAGTAAAATTAATTTTGGATTTAGATAAAATTAATGTTGTTTACAATGCTGACTGGCTGGAAAAATTATCGTTATCAGATGCGTTGAATTTGTTGTCACAATTTACAGTTTCACAAATGATTTCAAGAGAAGATTTTTCAAAAAGATTATCTGAAAATAAACCAGTTTCATTGATTGAGTTTATGTATCCGATTTTACAAGGATATGATTCAGTAGAATTACATGCAGATGTGGAATTAGGTGCGACTGAACAAAAATTTAATTTGTTAAGAGGAAGAGATTTACAGAAAAACTTTGGTCAAGAGCAACAAATTTGTATGATAATGCCGATTTTGGTTGGACTTGATGGAGTGGAAAAAATGTCTAAATCATTAGGAAATTACATTGGTGTAAAAGATACGCCAAACGATATGTTTGGTAAAGTTATGTCAATTTCAGATGAATTGATGGAAAATTATTATACAATGATAACTGATGTCCCTTTTGAGAGAATTGAAGAAATTAAGGCACAAATCGCAGATGGAAGTTTACATCCAATGGAAGCTAAAAAACAATTGGGAGCTGAAGTTGTAAAAATTTACTACGGTGAAGAAGCGGCTAAAGAAGCGAGAAATTGGTTTGAAAATGTATTCAGTAAGAGAAACTTAAATGTTGACTTGCCTGAAGTTGAATTGGAATATAAAGAAGTTGGAATCATTGATTTATTGGTAAAAGAAACAGGATTGCTAAAAACGACAAGTGAAGCTAGAAGATTAATTCAGCAAGGTGGATTCAAAATAAATGACGAGCCAATAAAAGATGTGAAAGCCATGGTTGTTCCTGAAAGTGGAATGATTGTGAGAGCTGGGAAGAAAAAAATTGTTAAAGTGAAATAATGGAATTTAAATAAATATAGAGCCTCTAAATTAGATAATATTTAGGGGTTTTTTTTACAAAAAAATGAATAATAAAAAATTAATCAAATTCAAAAAAAAAAAAGATTTACGTATTAGAATAATATTATAAATATAGAAAAAGACGGGAGAAATATTAAAAATGAATGAAGTAATTAACTCTAATTCAGAACAAAAAAAGAATATGATTGAAAATTTTTTGATGTTAAATTCTAAAAATTTACCTCAAAGTAAAGTATATATACTGAGAGAAAGATTAAATTCTTTACCAGAAGAAAAGATAAGATATATTCAAAGTTTTGTTTTTAAAGATAGCATGTTTGTATTAATAATGTCATTATTTTTTGGTAGTTTAGGAGTAGATAGATTTATTTTAGGAGAAACAGCATTAGGAGTATTAAAACTTCTTACGTTAGGAGGATGTAGTATTTGGGCAATTATTGATTGGTTTTTAATAATGGAAAAAACAAGAGAATATAATTTTAATAAATTAATGCAATTTATTGCAACCTTATAATTTGATTATGAAGAAATATTTTAATTTGATTTTTGATTTTCACAAAAAAAATATAAAATTTTATATTTTTTTGATATCAATTATATATATCCGATATTGGTTAAAAATACCAACTCCACTTAGACTTCTATCAAAATCAATTCACATAAAATACTGGAGTTCAGGTCTTACTACTGCAAGTATTCAAATATTAAAATTAAATTTTAAGAGAGCTTATCAATGTAATCCGTTAATTTATTTAGTTATGATTGTAGTTTTTTTCATATTTTCATTGAACCAATTATAAAAAAAAATAAGAATCTTTAATTTTTAATAAAAAACTATTTCAAAAACTTGGGATAGTTTTTTTATTTTATAAAATATAAAATTTTGTATTTTTCCAAAATTGTAGTATAATCTAACAATAGTAAGTTTTAAAAAGGAGATAAAAATGGAAATATACGGTATTGGGACAGATATTATTGAAATATCCCGAATTGAAAAGGCGATTAAGCAGACAAGCCTTTTTAAAAGAAAAGTTTATACAGAAAAGGAAATTGAGCATATTGAGAAAAAGAAACATCCGTATTCTAGTTATGCGGGGAGATTTGCAGCAAAAGAGGCAGTTTCTAAGGCATTTGGGACTGGAGTGCATGGATTTTCGCTAAGTGATATTGAGATTTTGAATGATGAGCTTGGGAAGCCTTATGTGACACTTTATAATGTGATAAAGGAGAAGGCGCAAGGACTTACAATTCAGATTAGCATTTCACATAGCAGGGAATATGCAGTTAGTACGGTTATTATTTATAAAAAATAAAAAAATTTAAAATAAAAGGATAAAAATTGTAAAAAAGAAAGGTGTGAAAAAGTATGTTTTGGAGAAATGATTTTAGAGATGAAGTAGGAAAAAGCAAAGTTTTTACATTACTAATTATGATTTTGGGATTATTTTTTATAAATCAAATTAATTATTCTGCTGGAAATAGTCAAGTAAAGAAGATACAAATTGAGTATTTTGGGAGAAAAGATTGTAAGAATTGTGCTAATTTGGAAAAGTTTTTGAAGGAATTGTCGACTAAAAGGGATGATTTTGAGTATGTGGAGCATAAGATTGATGAGAGTAAGGAGGAAAAGGCTTTTTTTGATGAAACTGCGACAAAGTTGAAACTTGTAAAGGGAACTCCGATTATTTATGTTGATGAGCATATCATTCAAGGATTTAATACAGCAGAAACTACTGGAAAAGAAATTGAAGAGCTGATAGATTCTGGAAAAACTAAAGATAAGATTTTGAGTTTGAAGGAATATGTGGAAAGCGGGCAAGCTGGAAAGGGGAATGTGAGCAGTAATGGTGCGGTTTGTACTGGAGATAAAGTTTGTGAAATTCCAGGACTTACGAAAAGGGCTGAACGTCAGGTGCTTGTAAATATTCCAATTATTAATAAGACGATTGATTTGACAAATTATTCTTTATTGACAATGTCAATAGTTTTAGGAACAATTGATGGATTTAATCCTTGTGCTATGTGGGTTCTAGTTTTATTTTTGACAGCCTTGATTGCAGTTGGAAATAAAGTTAAGATGTTTAGGGTTGCTGGACTATTTATTTTAGCTGAAGCTGTTATGTATTTTTTGATTTTAAATGCATGGATTTATACTTGGGACTTTGTAGGATTGGATAAATGGGTAACTCCAATTGTCGGGATTGTCGGAATCGCTGGAGGAATTTTCTTTATTAAAAATTATTTGAAGAAAGGCGATACTTTAGAATGTGAAGTGACAGATTTGGAGCAAAGAGCAAAAATTTCAAGAAAAGTAAAGGATATAGCCAATAAGCCGTTTACGTTGCTTACAGCGCTCGCAATAATTGGTTTGGCACTTTCTGTAAATGTAATAGAATTTGCCTGTTCAATTGGAATACCGCAAACATATACCAAAATTCTTCAAATAAATGAAGTTCCCTTTTGGGCAAGACAGTTTTATACATTTATTTACATAATTGGCTATATGATAGATGATATAATAGTTTTCTGGTTTGCACTGATGAGTATTAATAAATTGCAGTTAACTACAAAATATTCAAAATGGGTAAATTTGTTTGGTGGAATTTTGATGATTATTCTGGGACTTATAATGCTGATTAAGCCTAGTTTACTTATAATGTGATAATTAAAATATATTGATATGAAATGGAGAAATAAATGTTTTATAAAATTGAAAAAAATTGAATTACAGGATGATAAAGATATTATAATATCAGGAAAGAATATTTCTTTTTCTTATTCGAAAGAAAAAAAATTTTTTCTAAATAATATAAATATAAATATTTATAACAAAAAAATAAATGTAATAACAGGAAAAAGCGGTAGTGGTAAAACTACATTACTGCATTTGCTATCAGGAATATACCCGGTTGAAAAAGGTGAGGTTATATACTATTTAAATAAAGATGAAAAAAAAATGTATATAAAAAACAATTTTAAAGATAAAATTTTATATGTAGGACAACATGATTTTCTATTTATAGATACAATATTAAATAATTTGACTTTAGGTTCAAAAGAAATAGATATCGAAAAAGTAGTTGAAATATGTAAATTATTTGATATTCATAATTCGATAATGAAACTGGACAAAGGTTATGAAACAGTAATTGGAGAAAAAAATACACATTCATTGTCTGGAGGAGAAATCAGGAGGCTTTCTATTGCAAGAGCCTGTTTAAGAAAACCTGAAATCCTTTTTCTGGATGAACCTACGTCTTCTCTTGATCATGAAACAGAAAAAAAAATTATTGATATAGTGGAAAAAATGAGAAAAAATACAACATTTATCATATCATCACACAGTTTATCTTTTATTGAGAGAGCTGATAAACTATTTATTATAAAATAAAGATAAAATTGAAGAAGAAGATTCTTTGAAGTATATATAATAAATGGTATAAAGTTATTATTTTTCAAATTTTTAAATAAAGTAAACAAGGAGTTACCATTAAAATGAAAAATATGATGTTATTAAAAGTTTTAGGTATAATAAATAAGTTGCCAAGTAGAAAAAAAATGTTAAAAATGCAGTTGTTGTTAACAATTTTTGTGTTTTCAGGTTATTATTTATCTGCTCTTTTACTGGAGAAATTTTATGTAAATATGGCAAAAAGCTTAAATTCTTTTGCTTTTCCTGTATTATATCTGATTTCAGTTTTAATTTTTAAATTTATAATAAATTTAATGGAATTATATTTTATACCTAATTTAGAAATGCTTATAAAATCGGATTTATATGTTAAAGTAAATGAAGCACTACACAATTCAAAGAAAATTCAAGGAAATATTTCGGAATATCTGTCAAATATTTTGCAAAATGTGGAAATTGTTACGGAAATTTTATCAAGATGGATTTATAATTTTTTTTCTTCTTTTATATTACTTTTACTTTTTTTAGTAGTAATTTCTAATGTAGATATCATAATAGGAATATTATACACATTAACAGTTTTGGTATCGGCAATTACTCATATATTTTTTTATTCAAAAATGGGTATGGAAAAAACGGCTTTTTTAGAAATAACAAATAAAAGCAATTCTTATTTGAGTCAGGCTATTTCAGGAATAAGAGAAATCAGAAGTTTCGGTCTAGAAGAAATGTATATTCGAAATGTTCTGGAATTTAACGATGGAATAGTAAAAAATCAGTTGAAATATGAAAAAACTTTTATGGAACATGAAATTTTTAATAATTTATTGTGCTACTTGTGTGAGATAATTCCTATTTATATAGGATTAATATTAGTTTCGACAGTTTCTTCGGAAATCGGAAAAACTGCATTTTTAATACAGTTCACTCAAAGCATGATTGTATTTATGACAGAGTTTAGCGAGTCATATTGCAAAATAAAGTCATCAAAAAATGAAGTAAATAAAATAAGTGATTTATTAAATACAGAAAGTTTGAAAGTGAAAAAAGATCAGAGCAAAGAGAATGTGGAAATAACAAATAGTAAAATAGCATTGGAAATTAAAAATTTAACGGCTTTTTATGGGAAAAATAAGGTGCTTGACGATATTTCATTTTCCGTTTTGGAAGGAGAAACTGTAGCCATAATAGGAAAAAGTGGAAGTGGAAAGAGTACATTACTCAAAATTCTTTCCGGATTTATGGAAAATTATGACGGAAAATATTTTCTTTTGGGAAAGGAAGTAGTTAAAGATGTTTCCGAAAGTTTTATTAGAGATAATGTATCTTACGTATCTCAAAATGAAGTTTTGTTTGATTTCAGTATAGAGGATAATATAAGAATCGGAAAAAGTGATATTTCAAATGATGAAATAGGCAGAATTCTAAAAAAAGTAAATATGCATAAAGAAGTTGAAGAGTTATGTAACGGGATAAAAACAGTAATCGGAGAAGAAGGAACGGCTTTATCAGGAGGACAGATACAAAGAATATGTATTGCAAGAGCATTGGCTAAAGATACATGTGTATTTCTTTTTGATGAAATAACGTCCTCATTGGATAGGAAAAATGAGAGAAAAATAATGGAAGAATTAAAAAAAATGAAAAATAAAACTATATTAATGAGCACACACAGTCGTGAAATACTTCCATATGCCTCTAAAATTATAATTCTTAAGGAAGGAAAAATAGAAGTAAAAGGAAGTTTTGATGAGCTTTATAAAATAGAGGATTATTTTAAAGAAGAGTATACGAAATAGTTTATAGTTATGGTAAATATGAAAATTAAAAGAAATAACAGATGATGATTATAAAAATAAATTAAATATGTAATATAAATAAGTTTTAAATAAAAGAAAGGAAAAATATGTCATTAATTAATATATCAAATTTATCTTTTTCCTATGATAATAATTATGAAATGATTTTTGAAAATGTCAGCTTTCAAATAGATACGGATTGGAAATTAGGATTTATAGGAAGAAACGGAAAAGGAAAAACAACTTTTCTGAATATTTTAATGGGGAAATATAATTATAGAGGGACTGTTTCATCAAATGTTACATTTGAATATTTTCCTTATGAAGTAAAAAATGAAAAACTTAGCACTATGGAAATTTTAAGGGAAATTTGCCCTGATTGTGAAGAATGGAAATTTTTGAAAGAATTTTCACTTTTAGAAATAGAGGAAGACATAATTAATCATCAATTTTTTCTTTTATCAAGCGGAGAAAAGACAAAAGTACTATTGGCAGCTTTATTTTTAAAAGAGAATAATTTTTTACTAATAGATGAACCTACAAATCATCTTGATATAAATGCAAGAAAAATTGTGAGCAGATACTTGAAGGGAAAGAAAAGCTTTATTCTCGTTTCACATGACAGAAATCTTTTAGACAGCTGTATTGATCATATACTTTCAATTAATAAAACAAATATTGAAATTCAAAAAGGGAATTTTTCAACATGGGAAAAAAATAAACGGCAACAGGATGAACTGGAAATATATCAGAATAGGAAACTGAAAAAGGAGATAAAACGTCTTGTAAAATCCTCAAAAAGAGTTGCTGTCTGGTCCGATAAGGTAGAAAAAACAAAAAATCTCGGAATGGGAGATAAAGGATATATCGGACATATGGCTGCCAAAATGATGAAAAGAGCAAAATCAATAGAAAAAAGAAGTGATAGATTAATAGAAGAAAAATCCCAATTACTTCACAATATTGACATAGATGAAAAATTGAAGTTAAGTCCCTTAATATTTCACAGCAAAAGATTAATTGAATTTAAAAACGTCTCATTATTTTACAATAACAGATTAATCTGTAGAGATATAAATTTTAAAATTAATCAGGGAGAAATTATTTCTCTGACAGGAAAAAACGGATCCGGAAAATCAACAATTTTGAAATTGATAATAGGAAAAAATGTTAAATACACAGGAAATATTTATTGTGCAAAAAATTTAAAAATTTCTTATGTTTCTCAGGATACTTCCGATTTAAAAGGGAATTTGTTTGAATACATTGAAGAAAAACAGATAGATAAAACATTATTTCTATCAATACTGAGTAAAATGGGTTTTAACAGCTTACAGTTTGAAAAGGATATCTCAGATTACAGTGAAGGTCAGAAAAAGAAAATTTTAATAACAGCAAGTCTCTGTGAAAAGGCACATTTGTATATTTGGGATGAACCTTTGAACTTTATAGATATTATGAGTAGAATACAAATAGAAGAATTGATATTAAATTACAGACCGACATTATTGTTTGTTGAACATGATGAATTATTTAATAAGAAAGTTGCAGATAGATTCATAAATTTATAAAATAAATTAGTCGAATTTTTCAATTAGGTTAAATAATAAACTATTTTCATTATAATAAAAAATAGAGTTATAAAATACATAGCAACTGATTCGTATTTCTACACTCTATTTTTTATATTATTTTTCTATTCCTTATTTGTTATTTTCTCTGTAATATTCCCATTCTTCCACTGCTGTTCCATCTTTCAGCTTACAAATTCCAAAATCTCCCTTTTTACTTCTTACAAGAATTGACTCTCCACCTTGCTCCACACAATAAACTGATGCTGGATTTGACATTCCAATCATCGGTGACTTTTCTTCTTCCTTTTTTACAACTTTCTTTACAGTTGTTTTCTTTCCTGATGTTTTTCTAACAGTAGATTTCTTTGCAGCAGACATACTTGCAAAGGACACTGCCAACATAAAAATACTTATCATAATTTTAAAGTTCCTCATAATTTTACCTTCTTTCATACAATATTTTCTATTTTTTTATTTTAAATAAAACTCCTTTGTCTTACCATACAGAACATACTTTACATTCTGAAGTTCCTTTACATTTTTAGCATTTAAGGCACACATTATCATTCTACATTCTTCTTTCCAGCTGTTTACTATTTCTATTATTTCTTCAGTGGAATTATTTTCTGCAAGACGAAGCATTGTTCCTGAAAGCCCTACTGCCTTTGCTCCCAGTACAAGAGCCTTTATAATGTCAAGAGGATGCCTTACCCCTCCACTTGCTATTATTTCAGCCTTATCGATATAATCTTTTAATCCAAGAAGACACGATACTGTACTCTGTCCCCATTCATTAAGGTAGGAAAATCTATTTTCCCCCCTCATATTTTCAATATAGGCAAAGCTTGTCCCTCCTCTTCCGCTTATATCAAATGTTTTTATTCCAAGCTCCATACCTTTTTTTACTGTTTCAGGACTCATTCCAAAGCCTACTTCCTTTAAAATCAGTGGAACTTTTATATTTTTTACAAAATTTGATATATTTTTCTCCCATTCATTGAAGTTTCTACTTCCTTCAGGCATTATAAGTTCCTGCATAAAATTAACATGTATCTGTAAAAATAACGGATTCAAATCTTCCACAGCCTTCATTCCTGCCGTATAGTCCTTATCCGCTCCGATATTTGTCCCAAGAAGAAGCCCCTCATTTTCTTTCCGTACCACTTTAAATGAGTCGTCATCAGGATTTTTCAATGCGGCACTGTATGAGCCTGTAACAAAAAGAATATTACATTCCTTTGCAACTTTTGCAAGTTTCCTGTTTATCTCTTTACCTTTTTTACTTCCACCTGTCATTGCATTTATAAAAAAAGGATATTCGAATGTATTTTCTGCAAAATTGACAGACATATCTATTTCATCCAGATTGTATTCCGGTATGGAGCATTGTATCAGTTCCATATCATCGAAACTGTTACCTGTACTTTCATATTTTAATGCATATTTTATATGCTCATCCTTCCTGTTCATTCGAAAACTCCTCTCAGCCGGTTATTTTTACAGCTCTGATTTATAAAGTAGCTCTATACCTCTACTTTCCCATCTTTCCAATAATTTTTCCGTATCATTTCTATTGAAGGATATGGCTATCCCACAATCTCCTCCGCCTGCTCCACTGCTTTTAGCACATATATCCAGCCCTTCTACAGATTCTACAAGCTCCAGAAGTTTCCGGCTATAAATTTTTTCATGCAGCATTTTAAGTAATTTGCTATTTTCTTCAACATTTTCTGATATTATTTTTTTATTTCCCTGTTCTATTCCATTTTTCAGATTTCTGACAATTTCTTCAGACTTTTCAAGAAATTCCTTATTTATTGAGTTTTTAACTTCTATTATCATCTTTCCTGAAATAGAAGGAATTCCAGTCCAGCCCACCAGAAATTCATATTTTTTCGGACAATGTATCTTTTCTATTTTATATCCCCATTCTAAATTCATTATTTCTACAAGGGAACTATTTTTCATTTTTTCTTTTATTAAATTTCTGTCAAATGAAGTATACATTACAGGATTTTCATAGGAAATACAGGCTATATCCCCCATTGAACCATTATCTCCCCCTTTTAGTAACACATAGGAAGACAATTTGAAAAGCTCCTCAGAAGAAATATCATAACTGTAAAGTTTTGCCATTGCCTTTACAGTAAGCACTGTTACGCTTCCACTGGAACCAATCCCATATTTCTTACCATTTTTCTCCATTTTCCCAGTAATTTTCATATCAAAAGGCTGTATATCCACCCCTTTTAACTGTAAATATTCATTTACAATTTTTACAGTTTCTGTAATCAGTGAATAATTTCCATCATCTTCTTCCAATGTAACCGAATAATCATACATATCCGAGTAAATACTGTATTTTTCTGAAAATTTTATTTCAGCCTGCATAAATATATCAATATTTTTTATAATTGCACTTTGACTTGGAGTCAGAACAGAATATTCTCCTGCAATATAAAGTTTTCCACCTGTTTTTACTATATTTGTTTTAGATTCCTTTATTTCTGTTTCTCCATTTTCCTTTTCCTTAATCATCGTTATCACTGATTACCTTGCATTTTGATGCAATTATCTTATATTTTTTCCCAAATATATCCTTTAATCTCTCAAAATCCTCTTCCAGACAGAGAACCTTCACGTTAGGCCCTGCATCCATTGTAAAGTAGCATTTTTCTCCCTGTTTACGTAATTCTTTTACATATTCCATTGCATCAAAGGACTTTTGTGTCAAATATGTAAAGGAAGGATTTGCATTCTTTGTAGTTTCGTGCATTCTCAGGGCATTTTCTTCTGTAAGCTCTCCTACTTTCGAAAAATCTCCTTCACTTAAGTACTTTTTCATATTTTCAAAATCTATTTCCGACTGTCTTATCCACTCATCAAATGAAGTTGAAGTTTCCATGCATAGAGCCATTCCTTTTCTGCTTGAAATGATTTTCTTTTCTTCATTTAGGACAAGTACAATCATGGCAAGCTTCAAATCAGTTTTAACTTCTGAAACCTCTCCTGTGTCTTTATCCCACATTCCAATAGGTCCAAAAAAACTTCTCGATGATGATCCTGAAGCAAACTTCGATATTTGTGCAAGTTCTTCCCTGCTTAAATTCTTATCAAATAGCTTGTTACATGCTTTTATCGCCGCTGAAAGCCCGCTTGAGCTTGAAGAAAGTCCAGCTTCTGTCGGCATATTATTTGTTGTATCTATTTTTACAAGCTGATTTCTATCATCTCTGAAAAGATTTACAACTTTTGCTATTTTCTTTATCTGTTCTTCATTTTGCAGTTCTCCATTTATGTAAAGAAGGTCACTTGCCTGACCAGTTTTCTCAATAGCTTCTTCCCTAGTAATAAAACTGATTTCCGTTTCAGTAAACAGATTTTCCAACGTAAGGGAAATACTGCTTGTGGCAGGTATCATTTTTATAGGATCCTTCTTCCCCCAGTATTTTATAATTGCTATATTGGCATAAGATTTTACAATGCTTCTATCCATATATTTACAGCTCCCTTTTCCATCAGTTTTTTCCCAGTCATTTCAGCTTTCTCTTTACTTTCCATAAGGGCTATAATACAGCCCCCAAGTCCTCCTCCGGACATTTTGGCACCATACGCCCCCTCATCAATGGCTGTTTTTACAAGAACATCAGATTTTTTAATACTCACACCAAGTTTTTTCAGTTCACCGTGTGCTGAAATCATATTTTTCCCAATATTAATAACATCTTTTTCTTCAATAAATTTTTCTGTTTCTTCTGTCAGTTTTCCAAGCTTTTCCAACATAGGCAGAGCTCTGTCCCCCATGTTTTTTATATTCATTATTGCATCCCTTGTATGCCCATGTATTCCAGTATCTGCAATTAATAAATATGCCCCCAGATTCATTTCAAGATTTTTAAATCCCTTATTTTTTATGAATTTTATGGCACTGTCGCTGAGACATGTTTTGGCATCCAGTCCGCTTGGAGTGTTATGAGCTATTATTTCAGCTTCATTTACAAGTTTTTCCAACGTCAGGTTATCTACTTCTGTATTAAAATAGTCAAGTACTCCTCTAATTGCGGCAATACTCACTGCCGCCGAAGAGCCCATTCCTCTTTTTGGGGGAATATCAGATATTACTTTATATTTTATATTTTCATTTTCTTTATTTAAATAATTTAATGCTGTATAAATTGCCGTAGATAAAGTATCCTTTTTGTTGTGGATAAAGGGAACCGTTGCCCTCTCCACAATACATTCCATCCGTATATTTTTTAGTGGAATGGCAATTGCAGGATATCCATACACAACAGAATGTTCCCCCATTAGAATTATTTTACTATGGGAAACTCCCCTTCCCTTTTTTTCTTTATTTTCATTTTTATCTGATAAATTATTTTCCATGATAGATTTTCATTCCTCCATCAGATTTCCATTTCTATTTTACTTTAACTATTTTCTTTTTTCCTGCCCTTATAATCATTCCACTTTCAGGTGTCACAGTTGCCTTCACATCTTTTACAGCTTCATCATTTATTTTAAATCCACCCTGCTCAATAAGACGTCTTGCTTCACTTGTGGAGTTCATAAGCTTTGTTTCCTTTACAAGAAGGTCTATTATTCCTATTTCCTTGTATTCAACTTCAACTTCAGGCAAATCTACATCAAGGTTTCTTTTGCTGAATACATTTTCAAACCAGTCTCTAGCTTCTTTAGCCGCTTCTTCACCATAGTAAATTTTTACAACTTCTGCTCCCAGCTGTTTTTTAGCTTCCATAGGATGTAAACTTCCATCTGCTATCTGTGCTTTAATTTCTGCAATTTTTTCAGCAGGAACATCAGTTATCATTGTATAGTAGTTTTCCATAAGTTCATCTGAAATTGACATTACTTTACCAAACATATCATTTGGAGTATCTTTTACCCCAATGTAGTTTCCTAGAGATTTAGACATTTTTTCCACTCCGTCAAGTCCAACAAGGATTGGCATTATCATGCAGACCTGCTGCTCCTGACCAAAGTTTTTCTGTAAATCCCTTCCTCTTAAAAGGTTAAATTTCTGTTCAGTTGCCCCTAATTCAATATCTGCCTTTAATTCAACAGAATCATATCCCTGTAAAATTGGGTACATAAATTCTATCAGTGAAACCGGCTTATTTTCTGCCAATCTTTTTGAGAAATCCTCCCTTGAAATCATTTGGGATACAGTGAACTGTGATAATAGATTCAATGCATCTGATAATGATAATTTTTCCAGCCAGTCAGCATTATATACAACTTTTATCTTATCCAGGTCTAATATTAATTTTACCTGATCAAGATATGTTTTTATGTTTTCCTTTACCTGTTCTTCTGATAACATTTTTCTAGTTTCAGATTTTCCTGTAGGATCTCCTATTCTTCCTGTGAAAGTTCCAATAAGGAATAGCACCTCATGGCCTAAGTCCTGAAACTGCTTCAGTTTTCTTAAAGGAACGGCATGTCCTAAATGCAGTTCTGAACCTGTTGGATCAATCCCCAGTTTTACTCTTAAAGGTGTGTTTGTAGAAATTGATTTTTCAAGTTTTTTCTTAAATTCGTGTTCATTTATTATTTCGTCACAGCCTCTTTTTAATATATTATATTGTCTTTCAACTTCATTTTTTATTTCCTGTTCATTTTTAAAACTCATTTTATTTAATCCTCCTAATTTTTTTCATTGTATAATTTCTTTCCCGTAAATTATTTTCTTAAAATTTCTGTAAATTCAATTAGACATTTTTACATATGCACAACATACTTCATAAAGTAGTAAACTACCGGCAGAACAAACAATGCACTGTCAAATCTGTCTAAGAAACCTCCATGCCCAAGAAGGATATTTCCCGAATCTTTTATTCCAAGTTCCCTCTTTATTTTTGACTCTACAAGATCTCCAAGCTCAGCAAATACTCCCAGACCTAATGCCAGAATTAATGCATGAACTCCTTTAATTCCAACCTTTAAATAAGTCAGGCTGCAATTTTTTGATATAAATGAAATTCCACATACAAAATTTGCAATAAGTAAGTATATCTGGTCAAAGAATAATATTACTATAAATACTCCTACTATTCCTGCAATTGCACCTTCTATTGATTTATTCGGACTGATTTTTGGTGAAAGTCTTCTTTTGAAAATTTTTCCACCTATTGCTTTTCCGACCAAATATGCAGAAATGTCACATGCCCATATAAGTATAAATGTCATTAACACAAGGACATTTCCATTTGGAAATTCGTATCTTATAAGTAATATATATGAAAATAAATATGCCACATATATTATTCCAAATAAAGTATAGGATATTTCTGCCATTGCACCTTCTATTTTTTCTTTCAGAATCTGCCTCACTGAAAGTAACATAAGTGCAAATACTATAAATCCACCCATATCATAGTTAATCTGTTTGAAAAACGCAAGTCTGAATACTGAAAATATATTTCTTGAATTTTCCTGAAAATATATTGCCACAGGCAGAAATAAACCCAGTCCCATTCCTATCCTGCTTGCAACCTCATATCCCTTCTCCTTGAGCATTTTATAAAATTCGTAAAGGGATACTCCTATTATTACTACCGTAAAAAGAAGGAAAAGTATGTCTCCCTTTAAAAAAATCCAGAGAAGTAGAGGTACAAACAGTAAAATAATAAAAAATCTACTCAGCATTTAATCCTCCATATCTTCTATCTCTCCTGTTAAAAGATAAAATCGCTTTATTATATTCTTCCTCATTAAAGTCAGGCCAGTAAACATCTGTTATATAAAATTCCGAATATGCAATTTCCCATAAAAGAAAATTACTTATTCTAAATTCGCCGCTTGTTCTTATAACAAGTTCAGGATCAGGTATATCAGGTCTGTACATATATTTTGCAAACTCTTCTTCTGTAACAGGTTTTCCTGGTTCCCTTTTTTCATCCACCAATATTTTATTAACTGCATCTGCTATTTCTTTTCTTCCACCATAGTTAAAGGCTATATTAAATACTATTCTGTCTTCATTTTCAAGGTATTTTTCAGTTTCCTCTATTTTTTTCAATAAGGAATCTGACACTCCTTTCTTAGAGCCTGTCACCAGCAGTTTAATTCCCTGCTTTTTCATCATTTTTTTCTTGCTGCTGAGAAATCCTGAAAACAGTTCCATAAGTCCTTTCACTTCCATTTCAGGTCTTTTCCAGTTTTCAGTTGAAAAAGCGTAGACCGTCAAATATTTTACTCCCAATTTTATTGATTCTTCCAATATTCTTTCAAGGTTTGCGGCTCCTGCCCTATGTCCTTCAAGTCTTATTTTTCCCTTATTCTTTGCCCATCGTCCGTTTCCGTCCATTATTATTGCAATATGCTTCGGTATATTCAATTCCATATTCTACAGCCCTTTCAATGAAATAAAAACTTAAAATTCTTTAGTTACACTTTTATACATTTTAACATATTTTACAGTTTTTTCAAGCATTTCTTTATATTTTAGCAATTAAAAAATATGAGGAATAAAAAACGGGAGTATCTCAAAATAAAATAATGAGGTTATCTGAAAATTTAAAATAAAAAATAAAACCATATTTATTCATTTACTAGAATTTCACTCATACAAACAGTCATTCATTAAGGAAAAGTCAAAAACTCGCCTGAAGGCTCGAACAGATGACTTTTCCTAAATTCATTTCCTGTTTTGTATTGTGAAATTATAAATAATTCATAAATATGGTTTTTTTCATTTTTTTTTAATTTTTTGAGACATACCTGCACTCTTTCTTTTAAGATTGTCTCATTCTTTTTCCTAAACTAGTAGATAGCCCTGAATCCTATTCCACCTCTCACATTGTGGCCTTTCGTATCATAGCCTGCATTTACCGTTACTCCAAATCTTGTGTTGTCAATTCCGATATTAAGGTCAAATTTTCCGTTTCCTTTTCTATCTTCCTTTTCCTTTTCAAGATTATACCAGTCTGCTGATGTATAACCTACTCTTGCCCTGTTACCAGTTTGCAGTCTTCCCAGCTCGTTTTCATATGCCGCACTTAATCCTACTGATAACTGTGTTTTTACTGCCAAAGGCTGTACATACTTGAATTCCAGTCCTACTTCCGGTTTTATTGAGAAGTAGTCATTTCCTTCAACTTCTAATCTCATCTGTCCTGTTTCTTCCTTTATGTCACTAAATCTTCCATATT
>ERZ773055.587-NODE-587-length-20578-cov-7.850948_pt1 | contig 20578 bp, 17 predicted proteins | sample MGYA00580515_ERZ773055 | MGnify/ENA primary metagenome ERZ773055 (study PRJEB29015, sample SAMEA2737993) | human oral metagenome | biome: human oral; feature: human-associated habitat; material: dental | place: China | collected 2064 ...
AAAATTTGAGATATTCTCGCTTACAGCCGCATCTATCGGCATCGCGCCCGCCGTTTTAGCGCCGCGGCAGACGGAGCCCGCGCGCCTCGCAGAAACCGCCTCCCGGTTTGCCATTTTTGAGTGCGCCTCAAAGCCTGACGATACCGCGCCGACCGCTCGATTTGCTACCCTCGCTTTTAGCGGCAAATTTACCGCCCCCTCACACTCCTTAAAATTTTTAAAATTCTCGCGCTTTGTAAAATACGCAAGCACTGCAGGATGGAGCTTGCTTTTAAAATTTAACCCCGCGCCGTTTACGTGCGGGTTTGGCACAAAGCAGAGGACCTTCACTCGCGGCTCCCCACAAGCGCTTCAGGCTCACTCTTGCCGAGTGAATTTGCGTCAGGCGTCGCCGAGCTCGCAAGCGCTTCAAACTCGCTCTCGTCGATCACCCGCACGCCAAGCGAGCGAGCTTTTTGTAGCTTGGAGCCCGCTTCTGCGCCTGCGAGCACGAAGTCAGTCTTGGCAGATACCGAGCCCTGCACCTTCGCGCCCATCGCCAAAAGCCTGGCCTTAAACTCGTCGCGCGGACGGCTAAGCGTGCCGGTGATGACGACGCTGCGGTCCGTGAAGACGCTTTTGACGGTCTGCATCTCGGGCGCGCGAGGCGCGATGATTTCGCTTAGATTTAGAATTTTTTCGCGATTTATCTTACAAAACTCCGCTAGGCTCCTCGCCATCGCTTCTCCAAAGCCTTCCAGTCGCAGAATTTCATCCTCGCTCGCATCCAGCCAATCCTGCCCGAATGCCGCGGCGATCTTGCGCGCGGCCACCTCGCCGATGTGTTCGATCCCTAAAGAAGCGATGAAGCGCTCAAGCGGCGCGTTTTTGCTCGCATTTATCGCACCCAAAAGATTTGAAATTTTTTTATCCGCAAAGCCCTCAAGATCCGCCAAATCCTGCGCGCCGAGGGCGTAAATATCGCCGATCTTTGAAATTTTGCCGCTTTCAAAAAGCTGCGTAATCGTCGCGTCGCTTAGCCCTTCGATATTCATGCATTTTTTTGAGCAGAAATAGATCAGCGAGCCTATCACGCGCGCCTTGCAATCGAGGTTTTGACACTTTATGAGCGCGCCTTCGTCAAGCAGCCTCTCGCCGCAGACAGGGCAGCGATCCGGGCGCGAAATTTCGCTCTGCGTGCCGTCTCTGCGCTGTTTGTAAACGCTCGTGATCTTCGGGATCACGTCGCCGCTGCGGATGATGCCTACGAAGTCGTTTTTCATCAGCCCAAGTCGCGCGATCTCGTCGAAATTATGAAGCGTCGCGTTTGAAACGTTCGCACCATCGATATTTACGCTATCTACGACGGCTACGGGGGTTACCGCGCCGGTGCGGCCGACCTGCAGATTGATCTCGCGCAGCCGCGTTACCTTTTCGACCGCGGGGAATTTATACGCGACCATAAAGCGCGGAAATTTCACCGTATAGCCCATCTGTGCGCACTTTGAAAGCTCATTTACTCGGATTACCATGCCGTCTAGCATCAGGTCTTTGCTCGCACGCATGCTATGCAGCGCCTCGTACGCGCTCCTGATCTCGCTCGCGTCCTTGCAGATACGGCAAAACTCGTCGCGTAAGAAACCTAGGCTACGCACAAACTCCATTATCTGCGAGTGCAGCGCAAAGCTTAGCGAATGCTCGCCCACCCCCCACGGGATAAATTTTAGCTTCCGCTTCGCTACGATCGCGCTATCTAGCTGGCGCAGGCTTCCTGCGGCTGCGTTGCGCGGGTTTGAAAACAGACTCTCGCCGTTTGCGGCGCGCTCGTCGTTTAGCGCGTCAAAATCGCTCTTTGCGATCAGCGTCTCGCCGCGGATCTCGATCCTTTGCGCGTAGGGGATCTGAAGCGGCACCGATTTGATCGCTCTTGCGTTTTGCGTCACGTCCTCGCCTATGAGCCCGTCGCCGCGCGTCGCCGCGCTTATCAGCACGCCGCCTTCGTAGGTCAAATTTAAGCTCGCGCCGTCAAATTTCGGCTCGACGTAAAACTGCGCGCCGCTCTTTTCGCCGCGAGCTAGCCACGCCAAAAGGTCCGCGTCGTCGAAAATATCCTCCATCGACCACATCTGCGCGCCGTGAGCGAGCTTGGAAAAGCCCTCGCTGATCGCGCCTCCGATGCGCCGTGTAGGCGAGTAGGGCAGCGCGAGCTCGGGGTTTTGCTGCTCGAATTTCTCCGCTTGCGAATAAAGTTCGTCGTACTCCTCGTCGCTCGCGATTGGCTTATCGTCGGTGTAATATGCCCGCGCCCACGCATTTAGCGTATCTACTGCAGATCTGTATTCATCGTAGTTCATCTTGCGCTCGCATCTTTAAATTTTAAAATTCCGCGCACCGCTAAAATTCCATGCGCTGCTAGAATTTTACACTCAGCGGCGAGCCCCTGCATCCCAAATTCCGCGCCGCGCGGCTCGTTAGTTTTAAATTTAACGCCGTGCGCAGAGTTAAATTCCGTGCCGTGCAGCTCGTTATCGTTAAATTTTATGTCGCGTAGCCCGCTCGCTTTAAATTTCGTGCTTAAAAAGGCGCGATCAAATTCCATTGCCGAACTCCTTTAGCGCGCGCTCGTAATCAGCCGGCGTGTCGATGCCGATGCTCGCAGTTTCGATCCCAAGCATCGCGATCTTCTCGCCCGCGCTTATGGCGCGAAGCTGCTCGAGTTTTTCGGTATCTTCCAGCGCTGAGGCGGGCAGGGCGCAAAAGCGCTTTAAATTTCGCACGCTGTATGCGTAGATGCCGATGTGTCCGAGGTAGCACTCGCATGCCGCGCGTGGATAGGGGATGAGCGAGCGCGAAAAATAGATCGCAAAGCCTGCGTTATCAAGCACTAGCTTGACTAAATTCGGATCCTCTGCCGCCTGCTGGCTTATGTATTTATAGCAGCTCGCCATAAATGCGCCCTTTTGCGCGATCATGGCGTTGGCGAAATCTTTAAATTTAATCAAATTTTCGCTCTCGAAAAAGGGCTCGTCGGCTTGGATATTGATGATGATCTCGTCCTCCGCAAGCGCTGCGTTCGCGACCGCTTCAGCGATGCGGTCGGTGCCGCTTTGATGCTCGCGCGCGGTGAGAACGGCGTCAAAGCCGTAATCTTGCGCGATCTTTAAAATTTGCGGCTCATCCACGGCGATTAGCACGCGGTCTGCTTTGGCGGCGTTTTGAGCGGTTTTGATAAACATCGGCACGCCGTCAAACTCACATAAAATTTTATTTTTAAAGCGCGTCGAAGCAAGGCGCGCGGGGATTACTATCATTTTTTGATCCACTCCATTATGGCGTTTTTGATCTCGCTTTGTTCCACGACGCTGGAGTGAACCTGCGGCGCGCTAAAAAGGCGCGAGATCTGCGGCGGAATGTCGCTGCGAAATTCCTTCGAAAGCGCGATCATATCGGCTTGCTCGTCCTCGCAAGCCCTGCCTTTGATCGCGCCGATCATCGACGGCGTAAATTTAATCCATTTCGCGGTTGAAACGACGAGATTTAGGCGACTTTCGTCAAGTAGCTTAAAGCAGGTCGCCGTGTGCGGGTCGATCAGCACGCCGCGGCTGCTTTCTTGCTTGATAAATTTAGCGCACTGCGCATCGTCGCAAAAATCCGCCTCGAAGACCTCGCGCAGCTTCGCAAGCTCGCTCGCGCTAAGCTGATAAAATTTATCTCGCGCCAGGCTTTGCATCAGCTCGCTCGTGCGCGCATCGCCGAACATATCGCTAAGCAGCCGCTCGACGTTGGAGCTAACTAAAATATCCATCGCAGGGCTGATCGTGCGGATGAGCTCGCGCCCGCGTAGATCGTAGATGCCGCGCGTAAAAAGCTCGGTTAGGATATTGTTCGCGTTTGAAGCGATCTTGATTTTGCCGATCTTTGCGCCCATCTTTTTGGCGAAATACGCTCCCAGCGCGTTGCCGAAATTTCCGCTAGGCACTATTACGTCGAAAGTATTAAATTTAGAGCCCTGTTTTACGCTCTGCGCGCTGTTTGCGCCCGCTGCGGCGTCTAAATTTTGACTGCACGCCTGGCACTGATCGCTTTGCTTTAAATTTTGCTCGGGGCTCAATACGCCGTGCTTTGAGAAATAGATGCTAGCGTAGATATAGTAGATGATCTGAAATAAAATCCTGCCGAAATTTACCGAGTTTGCGGCGCTTAAGTTTAAATTTGCCCGCGCGAGCTCGTTTCTGAAATCATCGTCAGCCAGCAGCGATTTTAGCGCGCGTTGCGTATCGTCGAAGTTGCCGCGCACGCCTAAAATTTTAAGATTTGTCGCGCTTTGCTTTACCATCTGCTGGCGCTGTATCTCGCTCGTGCCGCCCTGCGGGTAGAGGCAGACCGCTTTGATATTTTCGTCGTCCGCAAAAGCCTCCAGCGTCGCAGGCCCAGTGTCGCCGCTCGTGGCGCACATTATTAAAAATTTTTCATTCCTGGATTTTGCGATGCTTTTTAAAAGCGCGCCGAAGGGCTGCAGCGCCATATCCTTAAACGCAAGCGTCGGGCCGTGGTAAAGCTCCAAAATATAGGCGTTCCCGCTTAGTTTTTTAATCTGAATGGGGCAGGCGGGATTTTCAAATTTATCGTAGCGCTTTAGCGCGTCTTCAAAGACCTCGCTGCTTACGTCAAAATCGAAGCTCTCGATGATTTTAAGCGCGATCTGTTTGTAGCTCAGATCCTCGCACTGCTTTAAAAAATCCTCGCTCAAAAGCGGCAGCCTCTCGGGGCTGAAAAGTCCGCCGCCGCTCGCGCTCGGATTTAGTAGCGCGTAGCTAAGATCCGCTTTTTGCGAAAAATCTCTCGTAGAAACCAGTTTCATCTTTTTCCTTTTTAAAATTTTAAAATTTACGCCCGCCTAGGCGCTTTAAATTTGATCGCTTAGGTCGCTTGCGCGGACTTGCGGCATCGCCGCTTTAAGCCTGCCGCCTCCGCGCTCGCGCCTAAATTTCTTCCTTTATTAAACTTCCTATGCCGCCGTCCGTGAAAAGCTCAAGCAGGATCGAGTGCGGAATTTTGCCGTTGATGATATGCGCGGCACTTGTGCCGTTTCGCACGCACTGCAAGCACGCATCGACCTTTGGGATCATGCCGCCTGCGATCGTGCCGTCCTTTTTAAGCTTCGAAATGAGCGCGGCATCAAGCTTGCTGATTAAATTTCCCTCTTTATCGAGCACTCCGTCAATGTCGCTTAAAAATATAGCCTTGCTCGCTTTTAGCGCGGCTGCGATCCTGCTGGCGCAGAGATCGGCGTTGATATTAAAGCTCACGTTTTCGTCCGTCTCGCCGCCCGCAAGCGGGGCGATCACCGGCAGATAGTCCTTTTGTAGTAGGTCATTTATCAGCTTGGTGTTTACCTCGGTGATCTCGCCTACGAATCCGTATTTTTTCTCATCGAGGAATTTTGCCCTCAAAAGCCCGCCGTCCTTGCCGCTGATACCGATCGCGGGCGCGCCGTTTTGGTTCAAAAGCGCCGTGATCTCTTTATTTACCGCGCCGCTTAGCACCATCTCGGTAATTTCGATCGCGTCTTTATTCGTTACGCGAAGACCGTCCTTAAACTCGCTGCGCACGCCGATCTTATCCAGGGTCTGATTGATCTTTTTGCCGCCGCCGTGCACGACGATGATCTTGATGCCGACCATATGCAAAAGCACGATATCGCGGGCGAAATCAAGCTTGAGCGTATCGTCGGTTTGCGCCGCGCCGCCGTATTTGACGACGAAAATTTTATCTCTAAATTTACGGATATAGGGCAGCGCGGAGATGATGACTTCGGCGGTTTTGCTCTTTTTTATCATAAAATTCCTTTAAAAACCTTATTTTATCATAGCTTGGTTTATGTAGTTTTGAATTTTGCGGATAAAGTTTTCGCTTAGCTTTAAATTTAGCAAAATCACCGAAATTTCCGCGCCCAAATCCCTTAATTTCACGTAATCTTTCGCCGTGCAAAGGATATGCTCCGCATCCTCGCGCCTTAACAGCTCTAAAATCTGCTCTTTTTTGAAATCATAATGGTCGGGGAAAAATGCGTGGGCTTTTGCGAGCGGCAAAAACTCTTGCAAGCGCCAAGGCTTGGCGATAGCGCTGATTAAGATCGTGCGGGATCTCTCAAGACCAGCCTCTTTGGAATTTAAAATTTTATTCGCGACGGCGAGGTTTAAATTTGAAATTTCATCCGCGGCGGTTTTTAAATTTAAATCCAAAATTTTATCCGCGGCGAGATTTGAAATCTCATCCGCAGGATTTGAAATTTCATCCATGCCGTTTAGCTTGCTTTGCAGATCCGCCGCCGAAACGATTTTAAGCTCCTGCGAGATGTCGCTCGGAGCGGGTATGAAATCTGCAAATTTATAAAAAAACGGCGGGTAGCGATACGCGGCGAAGGGCAGGCAAAAGGGCAGCTTCGGCGCGCTTTGCGGGCGCAACAAGATATCAAATTTAGAGATATTAAATTTAGAAAATCCGTCGTCTAAGATCGCCAGCTCAAAGCCGAGAGTTTGCGCGCGCAAAATCCCTGCGGCGCGATCTTCGCTGACGATTACGTTTGCGCCGCGTAAAAACAGCGCGTATTCCATCGCCTCGTCTCCGCTTTGCCGCACATCGCAAAGTATCCGTCCGCCGAGCGCCACTTCGAGCAAGCCTCTACTTTTGCGCCCGTATCCGCGAAGAATGATGCAGGTTTTGAGTCTGGGATTAAATTCTTTAAAAAGCGCCCGCACCAGCGGGGTTTTGCCGCTTCCGCCGAGGGTTAAATTCCCGACGCTGATTATTGGAATTTCAAATTTTTGCGGCTTAGCAAAGAGCCTTTTTAGGCAGACGATCAGCGTATAAAGTAGCGATAACGGTGCTAAAATCACCCCTAGCGCAAGCCATGCGGGGCTCGGGTCGTATAGGTTTCGCTCGATTAGGAGTTTAAACACGATTTTGCGCTATCTCTTTGATCTGCTCGCAGATGTAGCTCACATCGTCGTCGCTAAGCGCCGTGTAGATCGGCAGGGATAAAATTTGCTGATAGTTTTTAAGCGCATTCGGGAAATCATTGACTTTGTAATTGTATTTGCTTTTGTAGTAGCTTAGCAGATGCACCGGCACATAGTGCAGCGAAACGCTCACTCCGCGCGAGATCAGCGCCTTGGCGAAATCGTCGCGGTTTTTGTCGATCTTTACGATGAATTGAGTATAGATATGCTCCTCGCTGTCGCTTGGAAGCGTCACGTGAGGGCAGTTTGCGAGCTGCTCGCGATACGCTGCGGCGATCTGCTTGCGGCGCTTTATAAAGGCGTCGGTTTTTTCAAACTGGGCGATGGCGTAGGCGGAATTTATGGCGTCAAGATCGTATTTTTGACCGATGCGATCGACGTCGTAGGTAAAGGACATATTGCCGTCTTTGTAAAAGGCGTCCCCTACGATGCCGCCGTTTCTTAAAATTTGCGCGGCGCTTGCTATCTCATCGTCGTTCGTAACGAAAAAGCCCGCCGTAGAGATCGCGTCTTGCGCTTGAGGATTGATCTGAAAGCACGATATGAGCGAGCTTTTAAGCGCTCCGATTTTTGCGCCCTTATAGGTAGCGCCCATAGCGCGGCACGCATCGTCTATAAGGATGATATTTTCGCTTTTGGCGACCTCGCTGATGGAGTCTATATCCGCAGCAAGTCCCGCGATGTGCGAGATGAAAGCGCATTTTAGCTTCTTGTGGCGGTTTTGATCTATCGTGCGAGCAAGGCTTTCGCTCGTGATATTAAAGCTTATCGGATCGATATCTACGAAAATGGGCTCGGCGTCGAAGTGGCGGATCACTTCGGCAACGTTAGGGAAGGAATTTACGGAGCATAAAATTTTATCTCCGCGCTTAATATCCATTGCACAAAGCGCCAGATGCAGCGCCGTCGTGCCGCTCGTGGTCGATACGGCATGCTTTACGCCGAAATATTTACAAATATCCTCTTCAAAAATTTCGCTATATCTTATATCGCTGTTGTAGAGGGCGCTTTTAATTAAGTCTTCCTCTTTTTTATCGATTTGAGCCTTATAAAACGGTATCTCTTTCATAAATCTCTCCTTAGTGTGCGGGCTCTATGCGGGCGACCGCGGGCGCGCGAAGCTTAAAATTATTTTTAAGGATTCTACGGATGATAAATTTCACCAGCTCTTGATTGTGGCGCGAGTTTTGCAGATATTTTAGATCGTTTGCGGTTATTTGCTCGCCTGAGCGAAATTTCGTCCGCAGCGTTTCGTGCGAAAAAATATCTCTTAGCACGCTATCTAAAATCTCGTAGCTGTATCCAAGCTCACGCTCGTCGCTTTGATTTTCCCATAGATCGGCGCTTGGGGCTTTTTTTATGATCGCATCGTCTATGCATAAAATTTTTGCAAATTTAAACAGATCGGTTTTTAAAATTTCTCCGATCGGATTAAAAGCGCAGGCCAGATCGCCGTAGATCGTGCCGTAGCCGAGCATCCGTTCGCTAAGATTGCTCGTGCCTACGACTACACCGCGTTTAGCCGCGCTGTAATCATAAAGCAAGCTCATTCTTACGCGCGCGGCGAAATTTCCGATGCGAAGCGGGCTTGCGCTGGGATTTAAAGCGGTAAAATTTTCTACAAATGGCGCGATCTCTTGGATTTCGTAGGGGATATTAAAGGATTCGCAGTGAAAGATGCCGTCTGCCATATTTTCTAAATTTGAACCCGCACTAGGTAGGATAAGTCCGTAAGTGGGGATCTCGGTAAGTGCACAAAGCGCAGAAACCACGGCGCTGTCAAGCCCACCGCTGATACCCACTACAAAGGCGTCCGCGCCCGTTTCATCGAGTCTCTCCGATAAAAAATCGGTCAGTTGCGGCAGCAAATCGTCCAAAAACATAATATTTAGCCTTAAAATTTTACGTTAAATTGTGCGAATTTTAACTATTTTTGGCTAAATTACGGCTTTAATTTAAGCTTAAAAGGAGGATTTAAATGCAAATTTTAAAAAAAGCTTTCGGCGAATATGTGACGAATTGCTACATTCTAAAGGGCGAGCAGGGCGATTTGGTGATCGATCCGGGGCAGGGCAGCTTTGATTGGGTGATGCAAAATACGGGAAAGATCGCCGCGGTTTTGAATACGCACGGGCATTTCGATCATGTTTATGACGATGCGAAGTTGCAAAGGACGGGCGCTAAAATTTATATCCACGAGGAAGACGCCTTTATGCTGCGGGCGGATCCCTTTGAGACGATGCCCGAGCCCATAGAAGCTGATGTGCTCGTAAAAGGGCAGGAGCAAAGCTTTGAAATAGCGGGCTTTAACGTTAAATTTAGTCTTTTTGCCGGACATACGCCGGGCAGCTGTATGATCGAAGCAGGCGGCGTTATTTTTAGCGGCGACGTAATATTCAAAGGCTCTATCGGCAGGTGGGATTTTCCCTTTTCAAGCGGCGCGCAGATGAGAGAGTCTTTGCATAAAATTTTGCAGATAAAGGGCGATTTTACGCTATATCCAGGGCACGGAGCAAATACGAGCCTAGCGGCTGAGAGGCAAAATTTAAAATATTTTTTGCAGCTTTTTGAGCGTTGATAGTTTAAATTTAACCGCGCTTCGTCGCGCAAAGAGCGGCAAAGCGGCGTGAAGCCGGTCGGCGTTAAATTTTTATACTGCTTTGCTTGTGGGCGTTAGAATTTATGCCGCTTTGCTCGCATTGCAGACGCCGAAATTTACCGCTTTATTTGCCGCTGCGGGTGTTAAAATTTCTCCGCCGTGTTTGCTATATGCGTACATGCGCGCTCTGCGTAGATAAAATTTTAAAATTTACCGCCGCTTATTAAATTTAGTAAAATTCCGTGCCGCCGAGCATGCAAGACGCAAAGCGTAACGCAAAAGCAAAATTTAAAATTTGCGCCGCCGTATCGATCCTAGCAGCTACAATGCGATCTAATCCAATTTGGGGCCCGCTAAATTTAGCTAAATTTCACATCCCGCCGAATGCAAAATTTTCCCTGTGAGCCGAATAAATTTCGATAAAATTTTACACGTTTTTAAAGGCGCAGATCTCATTTTATATCAGTGCACGGGTACACGAAAAATGTTTTAAAGGCGCAGATCACGCCCGAAGCCGCACGTAGATACGCCTCGGGGCGGGATAGCCCTCGATCGTGCGCGAGCTATCGAGCGGGTCTAGGAAATTCTCCAAGCTCTGCCCGTCGATCCACTCCGTTTTGCGCTGCTCGCTAGCATCCGTGGGCTTTTGAGCCAAAATTTTAAAATCTCTGAATTTCGCTCGCTCGCACCAATTCTGCAGCGCGCCGACGGTCGGGACGAAGTAGATATTTGAAATTTTTGAGTAGCTGTTTTTCGGACACAGTGCGAAATCGCCCGCTCCTTCGATATACATCGTGTCTAAAAACACTTCGCCACCCGCATTTAGCGAGGCGCGTAGATCTTTTAGCATCTTTACCGGGTCGCTGCGGTGGTAGATGACGCCGAGGCAGAAGATCGTGTCGAATTTATGCTCGTAAAAGGGCAGATGCTCTACGCCCAAAAGCTCGAATTTCGCGCCGCTGCGGAGGAATTTCTCGATAAAGCGAAACTGCAGATAAAATAGCGCGCTCGGGTCAAACCCCACTAGCCGCGCAGGCTTTAGAGCGCTTGCGCGAAACATATAATAGCCGTTGTTGCAGCCCACGTCGGCGACGGTTTTGCCGCTCAGATTTAAAAACGGCCGCAGCAGGTTAAATTTCACGAAGCTTCGCCACTCGGCGTCGATAAAAAGCTCATTCAGCGCAAAAGGCCCCTTGCGCCACGGCTTTAGCGTCCGCGCGATACGCAAAATTTCATCTCTCTGCTCTGCGCTTGCGTTAAAACTCACCCGCACGACGTCGCCGCACTCGCAGTCGCATTCGCCTGTTTTCAGCGCCTCGATCGCGCTTAAAATTTCGCGGGTTTGCCCGCTTTGCAGCTTTTTAAAGTTTTCGTCTCTGATTTTTTGCAGATCCATTTTTAATCCTAAAATTTCAAATTTAGCGCCATTTTAACATAAAATTTTATCCATTTTAAGGCGCAAAGAGATAAAATCGACTTGCAATTCAAGCAAAGGAGCAAAAAATGCAAGAAGCAAAAACGAGAAAATTCAGTCTCAGGTTTAATCACGAAATTTCAAGTAGTGGCGCAGAGGTGCGGCTTTGGCTGCCGTTAGTGCTGCAAGAGCCCTATCAGAGGTTGCTTGGCGAATATCATGCCCGCTCAAATGCGCAAGAGTCGGCTATCTGCGGAGATCATATAAGCACGTACTACGCGCGCTTCGCACCCGATAAAGAGGCAAGAGCGGGCGTCGGCAAATACGGCGAGCAAGGTGTCGTAGGCGAAGAGGATGATTATTTTGAGCTTAGCTTCGATATCGAAATTTCGGAGCGAAATACCGATTTTAGCAAGGTAAGCTTTAATGAAAATGAGCGCTTGAGCCCAGAGATCAAGGAGTTTTTAAAGCCTTCAAAGCTAATTCCGGTAGAAGGCGCTGCGAAACAAAAATCAGACGAGATCACCGGCTCGCTTAAAGGCGATCTGGAAAAGGCGCGCGCGATCTACGAGTGGGTTGCTAAAAATATGAATCGCGATAATAGCGTGATCGCATGCGGCAGCGGCGATGCAGCGGCGATTTTAAGCAGCGGCAAGCTAAGCGGCAAATGCGCCGATATTAATAGCGTGTTCGTATCGCTCTGCAGGGCAGCGGGCATTCCTGCTCGCGCTATTTACGGCATCCGCACGGGCGCAGCGCAGAAATTTTCTCCTGAAATGGGCGTCATGGGCGCCTTAAGTGGCGGTGCGCTTGAAATTTCAGGCGCGCAGCATTGCAGAGCGGAATTTTATCTAAAAGGCCACGGCTGGATCCCGGTCGATCCCGCGGACGTTACAAAGGTGCGATTGGGCGAGAACTTAAGCGAGGATGATTCTAGGCTGGCGCGAGTGCGGGAGTATCTTTTCGGTAACTGGGAGCCGTGCTGGCTGGGCTTTAACTACGCTCGCGAAATCGTGCTAAATCCGCGCCCGGCGCATGTCCCGATTGAAATTTTTTCGCATCCGTATTGCGAAGTGGGCGGCACGCCGAAAGATCCGTACTCGCCTAAAAATTTTATCTACGAGTATTTTTCGCGAGAAATTTAGCCTTCTGGCGGCTTGCATTTTACTGCCGCGATTTGCTTAAGCTAAGCCGCCGCGCTTCGTCGAGGCTCAACCGTTTAATCTAAGCGCACGCTTGGTTTTTGCGACAGCGGCGCTTTTTGCGTGGTTTTGCCTGTGCCACCGATACATACTGCCTGCGCGCCTAGGTTGCGGGCTATCATGCCCGCTTTGGCGAAATTTCGCGCCGTGTCTTTGGGCGAAATTTTGAAATTTTAAAATTCCGCGGCGAGCAAAATTCTAAAATTTTAAAGTGAGCGAAATTTTGAAATTTTAAATATGGATAGAATTTTAAAATTTACGGCTTGCAGAATTTTAAATTTAGCGATTTCAAAGCCGCAAAAGGCTAAAATCCGCGCATAAATTAGGGCTAAGGCTTAGCCATTTTATTTTGAAGGCATTTCATGCAAAGACGCGATTTTTTAAGAAACACTGCGATTTTAGGCGCCGTTATGGCAACTCCGAGTACCATTTTGGGTGGGGAAGAAGTCATTGGCAAAAAGAGAACTTTTGGGCTATCGCTAAATCACGAAATTTTGGAAGAGGGCAAGCAGACTCGGCTTTGGATACCGCTTCCTCTTATCACGGAGTATCAAAAGGTAAGCGACATAAAATTTGACGGCAATTTCAACGATCCGTCCGTGGACTATGGTGAAATTCCGACGCTCTATGCCGGCTACGTCGGGGTGGCAAAGCCCACGCTAAACATTAAATTTAGCGTCGAGACCTTTGAGCGAAATACCGACTTTAGCAAGGTAAAATTTAATCCGAACGAAAAGCTTAACCCCGAGGTAGCGAAGTTTTTAGAGCCTAGCACGCAGATTCAAATCGACGGCGTCGTCAAGCAAAAATCAGACGAGATTGCAGGCGGCATAAAGGGCGATTTGGAAAAGGCGCGCGCGATTTATACGTGGGTGGCAAACACTATGCAGCGCGATAACAGCGTGCTAGGCTGCGGACTAGGGGACGTGAAGCAAATTTTAAGTAGCGGCAAGCTAAGCGGCAAATGCACCGACATAAATAGCGTTTTCGTTGCACTTTGCCGCGCGCAGGGCATCGCCGCAAGAGAGATGTTTGGCATCCGCGTCGGCGCGTCGAGATTTAGCGCTCAAATGGGCGCCGCGCCTAAAGACGGCGTCAGCCATATCTCGGGCGCGCAGCACTGCAGGGCGGAATTTTATCTAAAAGGCCACGGCTGGATCCCAGTCGATCCCGCGGATGTCACGAAGGTGCGATTGGGCGAGAAGCTAAGCAATGACGACAGCAAGCTCACTAAAATCCGCGAGTATCTTTTCGGCAACTGGGAAATGTGCTGGATCGGCTTTAACTACGGCAGAGACTTCACGCTAAGCCCACGCCCAGCGCAGTTTCCGATCAATAATTTCGGCTATCCTTACGGCGAAGTGGACGGCAACACTCTTAATTACTACTCGCCGAAAGATTTCAGCTACGATTACAGATCGAAAGAGTTGTAGCGGTTCGCGTTTTGCTATGCGGCACGTCAGCTTGGGCTTTTTGAGTGGGCATGTAGAGGGACTTTCGGCTAGGCGATTTTGAAGCGGATACATAAAGGCACGCCTGATCTGCGTGCTGCCGCGTCTGCATTGGAAAAAAAATTCCGCGCTTTATTTGGCGTGGAATTTTAAAATTTTTTAGAATTTTGTGAGCAGCGGAATTTTAAAATTTCAAGATGAATAAAATTTTGAAATTTTTCGGCGCGAAATTTTAAAATTTACGGCTTGCGGAATTTAAAATTTCGCCTCTTTGCCACTCTGTGCGAAATTTGGTAGCGGTAAAATTTGCAGATAAAATTCCACGCCTAAAGCCGACGAGGGTGCGACAAGATTATGGCAAGATTATAATTAAAAGGCAAAATTTGAAAACCGAACTAGAAAATCCCGCGCAAGAAACCCCAGCGCAAAAGCGAGAAGATCCTAGCAAAAATCGCTTCAGCGCGCGCAGTCTTTGGCTGATATTTGCCGCGATTTTTAGCGCAGTCGCGGCGACTTTTTGCTGTCTGCCTGCGCTTTTATTTTTGATTTTCGGCGCGAGCTTTTCCATTTTTTCAGGCGCGGAGGCGCTGGAAGGTTACCGCGCGCCGCTTTCTACGTTAGCACTTTTTTGCTTCGCGCTCTCGGCGTTTTTCTTTTTCAAAAAGTCGCGCGCATGCTCGCTACAAAGCGGGCGTAAAAAGTGGATCCTGATTTATGTGCTTTTAGGAGCCTTGCTTGCCTTTATGCTTACATATCCTGAAATTTTAGGAGGGCTTTATGCGTAAAATTTTGTTTTTGATGCTTGGATTTACGGCGCTTTTTGCCGACAAAGAGGTTAAAATTTACGTGGAAAAAATCCACTGCCCGCTCTGCACTACGATCGTGCGAAAGGCGCTTTTGCAAACGCCAGGCGTGATAAGCGCAAAGGTTTCGCAGCAGAGCAAAACCGCGACCGTCGCGGCAAAGGATGATGCAAACGAGACCGCGATGCTTGAGGCAATCGCTAAAACGGGCTATGAAGGCGTAATCGTAAAATAAAAATCCCCGGCAAAATTCGGACTAAATTTTAAATAAAATTCTTGCTAAATTTCGGTAAAATTCATGCGACTTTGCATAAAATTTCATTTTGCGCGGCTTGCCTGCAGCGCAAGCTAGCGCGATTGAAATTCTGCGCGTATTTTGCGGAAGCGCTATGCCGGCGCGGTCGCGTTTAAATTTAGCAGAATTTCGCAAGCGCTTAAGCGAGTGCGGTTGCTTTTAAATTCAACGGGCGTGTCGCAATAACGCGCGGATGTAATAAATTCAAAAGGAGCAAACATGCAAAAAAACGAGGTTATAAACGATTTTAAAAAGCTGTGCGAGATACCGCACTGTAGCTGCGAAACGGAGCAGATGAGGGAGTTTTTAGCGGATTTTGCGCGCTCTCAGGGCTTTAGCGTGAGCGTCGATGAGGCTGGCAACATCCACGCCTTAAAAGGCGAGCCTAAAATTTGCCTGCAAAGCCACTACGATATGGTTTGTGTGGGCGCGGCGCCGAATTTGCAGCTCATCGAAGAGGACGGCATACTAAGAGCCAAAAACTCGACTCTGGGCGCTGATGATGGCATTGGCGTGGCGATGATGATGGGCGCGATGCGGGAGTTTGCGAACCTAGAGTGCCTATTTACCAACGACGAAGAGGTCGGGCTTGTGGGCGCAAACGCCTTTAAGGGTAAAATTTTATCGCCCAATCTACTAAATTTAGACAGTGAAGAGGACGACCGCGTGACGCTAGGATGCGCCGGCGGTATAAACGTAAGCGCAAAAATCGGTACGCAGACCGTTAAAAAGAGCGGTAAAATCTACGAGATCGGCGTCACCGGGCTTAGCGGCGGGCACTCGGGCAACGAGATACACAAAAATATCCCAAACGCAACGAAGCTGCTGGCGAAATTTCTCGCCGAGGAGGGCTGTGAGCTCATAAGCTTGGATTTTGGCGAGAGGAGCAACTCGATCCCTGCAAATGCTGTGTGCAAGGCGCTGTGTGCTCATGAACCAAAACAGCGAGGTCTCGCGTGGGTAAAGAGCCTGGGCGAGGGCGAAGCGGACGTGCTGGTAAATAGCGGCAAAATTTTGGCACTAATTAACTCATTCGCTCAGGGCGTGCGCAGCTACGACACGCAGCTTGGCATGGTAAACGAAAGCATAAATCTCTCGACCGTCAAGCAGAAGGGTGAAGTGATCGAGTTTGACTTTTTCGGACGCGCGATGAAGCGCGAAGGGCTTGAAAATCTGGGTTTTGAAACCGCTACGCTAGCTAGCGCGCTGGGCTTTGATGTGAGAGTAGCCGACCGCTCGGCGAACTGGGCGCCGTGCATCAGCGACTTCGCGCATCTGGTGCTTGAGGAGTTACAAAAACAAAAGCCGCAAGCGAAATTTGCCGCCGTGCATGCTGGCCTTGAGTGCGGCGTGCTGGTCGCAAAACAGCCTGAGCTGCAAGCCTGCTCCATAGGCCCCAACATCCATTCGCCCCACTCTGTAAACGAGCACTGTGAGATAGCGTCGGTGGAGATGATAGCGGAGGTGGTGAGAAATATAATCGCTAGATTGCAATAAATTTAGCGGCTTGTCTTTTTCCTTTATACGTCGTTGGAAACTCGGTCGGCTTGGGTCACGTATTGTCTATACGCTCCCTTGCCTCCGTCGTTTCCGCCTAGTCTAAAGAAAAAATACTTCGCCTTTAAAATTTAACGGCGCTTCCTCTTTTGAGCGTCTTTATAGAAATTACGCCTGCGGCGTCGCTACGCTGGTTTTGAAAGAGATTTTTGCTTCGTTGCACTCGCAACTGCAAGCAGAACGCAAATTTGTTGCTCCGCAGGCAATATGGCAGGAATGCCCGTCGTAAATAGCAATTTAAAAGGAGATAAAATGAAAAGCCAGATTAAAAATTTTCTGCAAAATTGCGAGCAGATCGTTAAATCGCAAGTAAAGCAATACGAAAACCGCAGCCCTTTCGCAACCAAAATTCCACCCGTTTTTATACTGCCTTATGATGAATTTGAGAAAAAATACGGCTCAAATTTATATTTGGATGGTAGTTTTGACGTGCTGGTGTTTGACGGCGATCTTAGCCTATCGGGAGGCACGATAAATGCCGCTTGGCTTAAGGATAAATTTAACGAAGCAGGCGGCAAAAATAACGCACGAGCGATGTTTGTTAACGGAAATTTATCCACCGGCGGCGATATCATCGATGATGATTATCTGTTTTTACAGGTCGCTAAAGATACGGCGTGTAGTTATCTGCATTCGCAGGACGGCGTTATCGCGATCGGCGGCAATCTAACGGCGCTTTGGGGCATAAGCGGCGAATACAACGACGGAATGTTGCAGGTTTTTGGAAAAACGCAAGCGCCGTATATTGTCTCAAACGACCACGCAATGCCTGATCATAGCATTAGCCAATGCGTCTATGTCCTAGACGGACAGATCGGTCAAAGCTACCTGGGCGCGCTTGATGGTTGGGAATTTTTTGAAAATTGCGAGCTGATGTTTAAAGATGGAATTTGCGAAGATGAGCATCAGATCGATATTTCTGCCTTTTTTAAATTCGTAAAAAAGGGCGCTAATCCGCTGGTGGATTTTAAAACTTTTGAAGCTAGAAAAGCCGCTTGGGATAGAGAGAATGAAGAGCAGGAGCCTGGATATTCAAGCGATCTGCCTAAAAATTCCGAAACCATCGCCGAAATATTAAATTTAGAAAATTTTAGCCTCAGCGATGAGGAGCTATACGAGTATATGATGAGCGAATTTGAGGCTATAGAAAAAATCGGCGACGAAAGCGAAAAATATGCTTATGGCGACAGGGCTTTCGAGCTGTCTATCATTGCGGCGAGAATGGCGGAAAATTGGCAGCTGATTACGCAGCGTTACTCTGCGCAGCAGATAGATGACCTACGCAAAATCATCATTAAGAGCGCGACTAATTTGGCTGATTATTTTTTAAAAATCGGCGATAAAAAACAGCTTGCGTTCATCTATGAATTTTTAAACGATGATGCGGTAAGCATCGAAAAAGACGAGCCGTTTTTATACGAAACGCTGGTGCGCGCGGGCTTGGAGCTGCAAGATTACGATAGCACTTACGCGCTAGTGTCCGTCATCGATAAAAAGTCCGAATTTTTGCCGCAGGAGATGGCAAAAAGCATCGCGGACGTGATTAAAAGCGAAGGCTACCAGGCTTGGTTGGCAAAGCAGTAGGCCCCGAAAAGCAAAATTTCATAAAATTTAAATCCGTAAAATTTAACTCGCGAACATAGACTTAAATTTTACGGAAAATTCTTATCCTTGCTGTGGCACAGCTCGTTTAAAAAGCACTCCTTGCAGTTCGGCTTTATCGCTTTACAGGTGTAGCGGCCGAAAAGCACCATGCCTTGGTGCAGTTTGCCAAGATCCGTCTTAAAAGCCTCGCTAAGATCGCGCTCCGTAAGCTCGGGCGTCTTTGCATGACTCAGCCCCAAGCGATGCGCGACGCGAAAGACGTGCGTATCCACCGCCATCACGTTTGCGCCCGCGCCCTCTAAAAGCACGACGTGAGCGGTCTTTTGCCCCACGCCCGCAAGAGATTTGAGCCCCGCTTCATCAAGCGGCACGACACCGCCAAAGTCGCGAACCACCGCCTGTGCCATTTTGATTAAATTTACCGCTTTGTTGTTGTAGAAATTGCACGAGCTAATTAGCAGCTTTACGCTTGCCAGATTGGCTTTTGCGAGCTCCTCAACGCTAGGGAATTCCGCAAAAAAGCGCGGCGTGATCAAATTTACCCGCTTGTCGGTACACTGCGCGCTAAGCATCACGCAGACCAAAAGCTGATAGTTGTCTTTAAATTTCAACTCGCTGCGCTCTTCCGCGAAGTTTTGTAAAATTCTCTTTTTTATCTCTAAAATATCTTTTTTACTTCTCATTTGTATTTCCTCAAGGCGGAATTCTACCCTAAAATTCTAAAGTACAGTTTGATTGTTAACAACTTTGAGTTATAATCGCCGTTAAAATTTTTTTAAGGAATTGTGATGAAAAAAGTTTTATTTACAGCACTTAGTTTGGCTGCCGCTATCAGCCTTAACGCTACCGTTTACGCTACCGTAAATGGCAAAGACGTAACTGAAAAAGAGCTCGCTCCACTACTTCAAGGCATAGGCAATGTAGATATCGCTGCTCTTAATGCCGATCAAAAAAAGGAGCTTATCGATAAAGGCATTGATCTGATGCTGCTAACGGATGAAGCTAAAAAATCGGGCGTTATGGACGAAGATGTTTATAAAAAAGAGCTTGAAATCGTAAAAGATAACTTAGCGCTTCGTGTATGGCAGGCTAAAGAAGCCAGCAAAATAAATATCGACGATAAAGAAATAGCCGATTTTTATAACAAAAACAAAGCGCGCTTTACCGAGCCTGCGAGAATCAAAGCGGCTCAGATCGTCGTTAAAACCGAAGCTGAGGCAAACGATATTATTAAGCAGTTAAAAGGGCTTAGCGACAGTGCACTATTTACTAAATTTGCAGAGCTTGCCAAAGCTAAATCTATCGATCCGCAGGCTAAACAAACCGGCGGCGAGCTAGGCTGGATGCCTAGCGATCAGGTCAAGCCTTTTGCCGATGCGATCTCTAAGATAAAAGATGGTCAAATCACTACTAAAGCGATTAGAAGCAGGGTCGGATATCACGTCGTGTTAAAAGAGGAGTCTCAAGCTAAAAAGCAGTTAAGTCAAAGCGAAGCAAAGCCTTTTATTGAGCGCGTGCTTAGACAGCAAAAAGCGGCGAAAGTAGTCGAGCAAAAAGCGGCAGATCTTCACAAAAACGCTAAAATCGAGTATAAATAATATAGGAGCTAAAAATGGGCGTTTTAGATATAGTAAAACCGGGCGTTTTAAGTGGCGATGACGTAAGTAAAGTCTATGCGTATGCGAAGCAGCAGGGCTTTGCGATCCCTGCGGTAAACGTAGTGGGATCAAATTCCATAAACGCCGTCTTGGAAAGCGCTAAAATCGCAAATTCGCCCGTAATAATTCAGTTTAGCAACGGCGGCGCAGCGTTTTACGCAGGTGCCGCTTGCCCAAATGCCGCGGTTTTAGGCGCTATTGCAGGCGCGCATCAAGTGCATGCTTTGGCGGCTCATTACGGCGTTGCGGTGATTTTGCATACTGATCATGCCGCGAGGAAGCTGCTTCCGTGGATCGACGAACTCATCGAAGCTAATGCCGCTCATAAAAAAGCTCACGGCGTGCCGCTTTTTAGCTCGCACATGCTCGATCTTAGCGAGGATGATTTGGAGCTAAATTTAGCGACCTGCGAGAAGTATTTGGAAATTTTAAGCGATCTTGGAATTTCGCTTGAGATCGAGCTTGGCGTCACAGGCGGCGAAGAGGACGGCGTCGTTGGTGAGATCAATGAGAAGCTCTACACCTCCACCGCGGACGGCATCAAGACCGTTGAGGCCCTGGGCCTGGGCGAGAAGGGCCGCTACATCACGGCCCTGACCTTCGGCAACGTGCACGGCGCCTACAAGCCCGGCCACGTGAAGCTGCGTCCCGAGCTGCTCGGCACCATCCAGAAGGAGGTCGCTGAGCACTTCGGCCTCGACCACCGTCCCTTCGACCTGGTCATGCACGGCGGCTCCGGCTCCACCGCCGAGGAGATCGCCACCGCTGTCGCCAACGGCGTCATCAAGATGAACGTCGACACCGACACGCAGTACGCGTTCACCCGCCCGGTCGTCGACCACATGATGCGCAACTACGACGGCGTCCTCAAGATCGACGGCGAGGTCGGCGTGAAGAAGCAGTACGACCCGCGTACGTGGGGCAAGTCGGCCGAGGCAGGCATGGCCGCCCGCGTCGTCGAGGCCTGCCAGCGCCTGGGCTCCGACGGCACCC
>ERZ773055.589-NODE-589-length-20577-cov-11.363366_pt1 | contig 20577 bp, 19 predicted proteins | sample MGYA00580515_ERZ773055 | MGnify/ENA primary metagenome ERZ773055 (study PRJEB29015, sample SAMEA2737993) | human oral metagenome | biome: human oral; feature: human-associated habitat; material: dental | place: China | collected 2064 ...
GTGAAATAGTTATTTCTGATGAAGATAATAATATTATCTATACTGAAAAAATGCCAGAAAAATTAGTAGAACAAACACCTTATTTTGAAGCAAAACAAATATATCAATTAAAAAATGGGAAAACTTTAACTTATTCAGAGATGAATACAGAAATGTTAGAAAAAAAAGTAAAAATGAAGTCTGAAACTTTAATGAAGACAAAAATGAATAAAAAAGATGCAATAAAAGTATTAAAGCTAGCACCTGATTTAACTACTTCAATAAATAATATTTTTTCAAATATTGAATATTCTAAATTTGAACTTTATGACACAAACAATAATTTACTTCAAAGAATGAATTATAAAAATAATAAAATGACAATAGAACAGGAAGTAGAAGGAAATAAAGTTAAAATGATTTATCTTTTTGATAATACTAATTCTATGAGTGGAAAAGTAGAAGCATATAAGAATGGTGAGTTAATTAGTATTTTACAAATAAAAAATTTACTTCCTGAGGGTGAAGTAAAAATATTTTATCCTAGTGGTAAATTATTATCTACGTTTTATGTAAAAAATAATAAACTTGTTTCATCTTTTTATAATATTTTACCAGAAATAGCTTTAAATGATATACTTAATTAAGTAAAACTATTTTTAATCAACAATTATAAAATCTCTTTATTATTAAAATATTTTAATTAATAAAGAAAGGATAATTTAAATTATCATGGCAACAAAAAATTTAACAGCACTTTTAAGCGCAGTAGAATATAATGATAAATTAGATATAGATTCATATGCTAGATTTGCTTTAGCTACAGGAGTTAATTACAAAAAAAGTAATATTGTTAGTACTCTTAAAAATGAAGGCTATACAGAAGAAGAAATTAAAAGATTTTTTGAAGTTTATAATAAAGGTTTATAAATCAATATTAAAAAGAGAATTTTATTCTCTTTTTTGTTTGTCTATAAATTAATTTCAATATTAGGAATCGTAGTTATTTCTTATTTAAAATTACAAATTTTATAGATTTTAGAAAAAATGTAGAATTGTTCATAATTAACATTTTTCTTCTAGGAATTTGATTTTAAACAAAAATTTCTTTATCTATTTTAATATATTGTAAAGATATTTTAAAATAAATAGTTCATTGAAAGAAAGGAAATTACAATGAAAGGTAAATATCATATTTCATTAAAGGGTTCACCTGCTCCTTGTAAAGCTAAAATGTTTTGTCCTAGAGGTGGAATAAGTGAACATTTTAGTTCTCCTAAAGAAGCTTTAATATATGCAGATAAACGAAATGAAATGAAAGTTCAAGCTGAAGATATTTTATCAATTTATTATAGTGGAAATATGTCAACCGAAGAGCTTGGATTAAACAATAATTCTTATTGTAAGATTGAAGCATATAATAATGGATATGAAGGAAATATTGAACAAGAAGATTATATTGTTCAAAAAGGAGTTTTAGAAAATGGATTAATGATTGATAAGTTAATTTATTCTAAGGATCCTTATATTTCTTCTAAAGCACTAGAAACTTATTATAAGAACAAAGGAAAAAAATTAAATTTAAAAAATATAGATTCTCTTATATCTTCAGAAATAAATAATTTAAAAAAAGATGGAAAAAATGAACAGTTAAGAACAGAAGTTGCTTTATTATCTCAATATAAAGAAATTATGAAAGGAAATACTTCAACAATAGAGACTAGAGATGTTTTAAAAACTGTTAATCAACCTGATGGAGGAGCAACATTTAATCCATTAAATAATAAAACTCCTTCTTCTGGTTTTTGTTATTCACCTTATCCTGAAGTATCTAAGACAGTAAAATTTTCTGAAGACTTAGCTGAAAATAAAAATATATTACTAAATTATTTAAAAGAAAATAAAGAATTATTAGAAAAAGAAAATCACTATATAGGATTATGGAATGACCCTGAAACAGGAATCATATATATGGATGTTTCAGTTCATTCAATGAATGCCAAAGAGGTTCGTATTGGTTGTGAAGAAAAAGACCAAATTGCTTATTTTGACTTACAAACATTTGAAAGTGTAACTGTTAATCAAAATGCAACTAGTGGTCAAAATATAGATACTGACATAAAAAACTTTAAAGAATTAGAAACAGATGGAGTATTTAGTGAAGAATTAAGTAAAAAAATTCATAATACTCAAGATGATGAACTAGAGAAAATGTATAAATATTTTAAAGAAAATCCTGATATTGATAAAATTGATGAAATTTAATACAAAAGACTTGACATTTTATTCTTTATATGATATATATTAAATATAGTAAATATATATTAAATAAAAAGGAATAAAAATAAAATGATAAATATTATTAATGTATTAAAAATAATCTTTTGGGGTTTAAGATGGATACTAGCTTTATTACTTGTATTAATTGTATCTTTAGGATTAAGTAATGGTTATGGAGATAAAAATTTTGCAATGAAATTAATGGGACTAGCATTTTTATTAATATCTTATGACCTGTTTAAATTAGTTAAATTTTTTTCAGAATAAAAAAAGAAGTAGAATTTAAATTCTACTTCTTTTTATTTTCTCTTAGGAAGATTCCCTCTTCTGTTTAACTCTTTATTTGCTTCATGTTCTGTTAATATAACTCTTTCTTGTTCAAAAATTCTTGTTGTATTAGGAACATTTATAGCATCTTTAGTTCTATCATACACTCTTTCAAATTGATTTAAAGCATTTTGAATTGTAATAGAATTATCAAAGTTAATATTTGAATTTCCAGCAGATTTTTGAGAATATACAGTATTAATTGCTTTTTCAGCACTTGCATGAAGTTTTTCAAGTTCATCAGCAACATATTTCTTACCATTTTCATGATTAGACCATGCTTTATGATAAGCTTCTGCATCTACAACTCCGCCTTTATTTGATTTGATTAAATCATCTTGGAATTTAATGTTAACATCATTCATTGATTTTTCTTGAATATTTCTAGCTATATCTGAATAATGTTTAAATTGGTCATTTGTAATAGCATTTTGAGATTTAAGAGTTTCTAATTTATTAATTAAGTTATCAACACTAGCACCTGTTCTATTTAATGCTTTATCATTTTCTGAATTACCAACAATACTTAATCCTTTACTAATGTCTCCTGTTTCTTCAACTGCTTTTGCGAGTTTAATATTATGACCCATTTTAACATTTAATTCAGTCTCAAGTTTTGTTAATTTATCTTTATCTTCAGGATTATTGACTTTAGAAATTTCAACTTTTAATCCATCTAAATCAGTTTTTAGATTATTAAGTCCTGATTGAGATAATTTTTTATTTAATTCTTTATCATTTGCAGAATCTAGTATTTCAGCTTTTTTATCATTAAATTTATTTTGTTGTTCAGTTTGAGTTCTAGCCTTTTCTTCTAAATCACGTTTGCGTTTATTTTTAAGTTGGTCATTAGAAGTTTTAAATTGTCTAGTTGCTGTAGCAACAACACCATTTCCTCTTCTAGCTTCCATTCCCATACCTTGACCAGCACCTTTAGCAATTTCACTAATTACTTGTTTAGCTCCACCTGTAAGCTCTCCATTCATTGCTTTGCTTCCAGCTAACATAGCTCCACCAACAGCTCCTCCAAGAGCGGCTTTAGAGTATTGACCTACATTATCTCCCATTTTATTCATTGCTTCTTCTGCTTTGTTTGCAACTTTAACTCCACCCATATTTACTGTGCCTATTAAATTAATAAATTCTTTACGATACATTATAAAAGTGCAATCAAGAATAATTATAGAAACTAATGCTGAAAAGGCATTCATTTTAGCTAATGTTGTTCCAAATATTAAAATCATAACAATAGTTAACATTGCACTAGCTAAGTATTTTAATATATATCCCACTTCTGTTTCTAACCAACCAAGAAAAATCTTTTTACCTTTTCCTGGATGTAACCCAAATAAGAAGAATAAAGGAGCAAAAGCTAACATTATAGTAGATGTTAAAGAATAAGCATGAGCAAAAACAGTTACTGGAATAAATGCAATTGAAGCTAATAAAATTCCTAAATTAGAAAATATTCCACTTAATGCTGTTCTACCTGATTGTCCTGTAAAAGCATTCCACATAGTATCATCTTTTGAAGCTGTTAATACAACATCTTTTAATGTTGCTTTATTACCATAATCACCTTGTGTTTTATTTGCTAAAAATGCTAAAGCAATATTACACTTTTTATCTCCACTCATATTAGGTGATGTTCCAATTTCTGATGGAGATGAAACAGAATGAGTATTTACACAATAATCTTCTGGTTTACCTTGTAATTTTGCAGAAGGATAATTAGTATATCCTGCTGGAGCTCCACTAGTCCATAGTTCATCAAAACTATATCCAAATTGTTGATAAGACCATCTGTTTATAGTAAAGGCTTTTGTAATTCCACAAGATAACCCATTTAATTTTAATGCTAAACTATTTCCGCTACTTCCAGGAGTAGTAGAATATGAATCACAAACAGTTCCGGGATTTGAAGATGACCGACTTCCAGTCAAATTACATCCTGAACCAGTTAAAGCACCTAATAAACAGTCTCCAACTGCTGAATTTATCTTCTGTGGCATTCTAGCAAAAGTATAAGGATTTAATATAACAATCATTCCTAATACCAATGTAAAAAATGCCCATAATAAGCCACCTAAAGAAGCTCTAAATTCTCTCTTAATTATTCCTTTATAAAAAATCCAAAGAGCTACTAATACAAAAGCTAAAACTTGTAAAGGAATGAAGATACCAGTTCCTAATGTTGAAATTAATCCTGATTTATCTGTATTATCTTTTCCTCCAACTATTCCAATCAAATCTATACAGAATTTATTTTTAGAATCTGGATTACAAACAAAATCATTACTAAATAAAGAAACAGATAACGCTTTTATAATATTTGATAGCCATTGTCCCACACTTGTGCTTAAATTTGATAACATTGTCCCTAAAGAATAAGTAGTACATCCATTAAGCTGTTTACTTTTTGTTCCTTGGTCTATCAATCTATTTTTCTGTGCTTCATCAGTGATTGTTATATCTTTTGTGATTTCTTTATTTTCACCAAAGAACCAATCACCTTTTTCTATCAATCCATAAGGAGTAGCATTTTCATATGAATTACTAAATAATTCATCAACTGTATAAGTTCTATTTCCGACTGAAGCAAGGGAAGATTCAGATTCTCTTAAAGAAGAAGAGATTTTTTTACTATCTAATCCTACTCCTAATCCATGACCACAAACGTTAAATGAAAAGGCTTCTGATTGAATTATTGTATTATTTGCAATTGAAATTAAAAGTGTTAAGAGAGCTGGAAAAAGTAATAAATATTTTTTAAATTTCACTTATTTACCTCTCTATTTATTTTATATTTTTAAATTAACCTTCTTCATCATAAGTTGAAGTAGATACTGAACTTGCATAAGTTGTGATTTCAGTACAAGGTTGACCAACAACACCCATCATAATATTTCCTACAGAATCTACAACTTTTACTGAAACAACTTTATATTTACCTAAAGCAGATTGAATCATATGAAATCTTTTTCTTTCAACAGAAGTATAAGTTAATTCTTTTCCACCAAAAGAAGTGAAACTGTTAGCTGTATCAAAATCCATACCATTCTTTCTTTCCATAGCAAAAGAAACTGTTATATGAGGATAATTACCTTTAGCTTGACATGCAGTTAGTTTTCTATTATTAGAACTATTTTTATTTTGTTTCATATATTCATTTATAACAGTATTTACAGCATCTATAGTTAATCCACCTTGTTTATCTTGATGTTTTAATGCTGTTTGAGTTGCCATTTGAGCATTGTGTTGTTGCATATTTTTAACATATACATTTTTGGAAATATCTGTTATAAATATACCCACAATACAAGATATAATAATGACCATCATTCCAATAATTGAAATTGAGTTTCCATCATTACTTTTAATTCTATGTTTTATTCTTGTCATTTTTTATAAACAACCTCTGACTCTGCCGTCATTCTTATTGTTGTATCACCAAATAAAGCTGAAGCAAAAGAAATGTTTCCTCCTGCAATTCCTTTATATTTAAAAGTTACTTCACAATAAGTTCTTTCTCCTATTTTAGTTGTTTTATCAGGTCCACAATTGATTCTTTTGATTTCTGTTTGAACTAATCCTTTTGTTCCCTCAATTTCTTTCATTACAGAACAGCCCACTGTATTTCTTGCTCCAACATTAGTGCAATTTTTACCATAAGGAGAAGTTATACCATATTGTCGAGAAACAGGAGTGTCAGAAGCTCCTCCATATACAGCGGCTAATCTTGCTCCATTTTGAGCAGTATTTGTAATAATATTACGATTGTTAAAATATAAACCAAAATCAATTATTGTAATTAGAACACTCCAAACAATTAAAATAAGAAATATAAATTCAATTGTAGCAGATGCTCCAACATCTGATTTTATATTATTTTTAATTCTTTTAATCATTTTGAACTCCATAAATTTCTTATAATTTTAGATTAATTACAATATCGAATAAAACAAGCTCCTTTATAAATAAAACATAATGGAGCTTGTATTTTTATTATTAATAATTAAATTTCCTAGAAAGATTGTTTTGTTTGATGAAATTCTCATATCTATTTAATTGTTCTTTTAAGACTTTAATTTCATTTCTTAATTTAGATATATCTGATTCTTCTGGTTTAGGAGGTTGTCCCCATCCATTCTTTTTAACATCTGCAATTGCTATATAAAATCTTTTTCTTGCATTTAAACTTAAATGAGTATCTTTTTCATTTGTATAAGGAATGTAATCAAACACTAAAAAACGAATATAGTCAGCAACAGATAAAGTTAATCTAGCGGCTCTCCATCTAATCATATTTGCTTCATCATAAGTCACTCTTCCAGCGGTTCTGTATTTTCTTGAGAAAGTTTTCTTTTTCGTCTTACCTAATCTATTTTCAAGTTCTTCAAGTTTTTTATTTATATAAAAATTATCTTCAACATTACTTTCATCTGTATCATCTAACATTTTTATATATTTAATTCTTTCTTCTTGAATATGTTTAGGATCCCATTCTGGTTTTGAAATCTCAAGAAGGCCTTTGATTGATTTTTCATACCATGTCTCAATATCAATTTCAGAAGTTGCTTTAGAACGTATATATGAAGATAAAGAAGTTGAAGGACCTGACTTACGAATTGATTGCAATTCTTTTTGAATAAAATCTTTTTCTTCTTGTGAAATAGTAATTGATATTTGATGGTCTAATGAACTTTCTTTACTTCTTTCGGGAGCTCTATATTGAGGAGCATATCCATTTTTAAAAAGTTCTAACAAATCGTCTTGATGTATATCTCTCAAAATCTTCTTTTTATCCTCTAATGAAAGAACTTCGTCTAAATCTGTTTGTATTCTTTGCATTATTTTCCTTTCTTAGAATTGACAAGATGAAATAGTTTTTTCTAAAACATCTTTATCTTTTTGTGTTATATTTAAATTATATTTTGATAATATATTTATATAAATTTTTGAATAAGTGCACCATGAATCTTTATTTTCAGGCATCCAATCAGAAGGAGTCTTATCGCCTTTTTGTCTATTAGCTTTTTGAGAAGTTACAACTAAATGGTCTAAATCATTTGCAAACTCTTCTTTTTTCTTATTATCCCAATCTTGACCTCCAGCTCTTGCAGTTGCGGCTAAAGGACTAGTATGGTCTAAATCTGTTTTTGTAGGATCCTTAATTACTTCATTTGTATAAGGGTCTTTCCATTCTCCTGATTTGATTGAACAAGCTTTCTCTTTTTCTTTTGTTTCTTCTCCTGAACTATCTAATAAAATTATTGTATTAGGTACAGCTTGTCTATATAAGGCCTCTTCTCTCACATTCCAACAAGATGAATTTTCATACTTTATCCAATGTTTCCATTCAGTTCTTTTGTAATTCACTTTATTATAAGATTCTACAACATTTAAATTATTTAATTTTTGTAATAATTCATCTTTTTGAGATGTGTTAGAGGAATAATCATTTTTAGAATCAGAACTATGTTTATTATTAGAATTATCATTAGATGAACTATTTGGAATATTTGATTTTCCTAAACATCCGGGAAAACCTTCTTTAAAACAATTCTGATATGTTTTATCTAGTCGAATTGAACCATTTTTTGCTTTATCTAAAATGTGTTCTAAATTACCACCTGATAAATTAAAGTATGCTAATATTCCTCCTGCTACAATAAATAACCATATTAAAGATTTTAAGTCACTAAAAAAATTACCTTTTTTCATGTTATTTTTTTTATTCATTAATTAGTACCTATAATGTAGTTGTTGTTGTTGTTTTATATCATCTCCAACTTGAGAACCAATATTTATTCCTGCTGTAGCTATCATTGCAAGATTTGTAGTTTGTTGGAAGTCATTTATTTCTAGTTTTCCACCATACATATCTTCTCTAAATAAATTTAATTGGTCACCAGTAGTCCAAGTTAATACAATATCTTGTTTAGCATAAGAATTTTTAAGTCTTGTAATTTGTTCTTTTAAATCTTCCTCAGACTCAGCTTCAATTGTAACTCTATAGGATCCTATCATCCACGGTAATCTATCAGACTCTAAATTGTTTTCTAATGAACTTAAATCTTTAGCTGTATTTTTAAGGCTAGCTGTTGCTCCTTGTCCTGAATTAGATAAATTTTTAACTTCATCTTCCATATCAAGTTTTCTTTTGTTTGCTATTTTTTTCATATCTTCTGTCGGAACAAGTGTAAATCTACAATTAACTGTATATGGCAAAATGTCTCTAGTTGATAAGAAAGGAGGGTTATTAGAAGGAACACCCATATGTCCAGGGAATTTACTAAATGATAATGTAGCTCGATAACCTTCGACTTCTTCATTCTGAATCAATTGTTTAATTTTTAAATATCTTGATTTTAACTCAATTTCTCCACCAGTCTCAACTACTATATCTGATAGTCCAATTCTTTCATCATTTTTTGTTTCTAAATAAGGACTAGGCATAGCTGGATAGAATTTTTTCTTTACATTTAACAATAATTCTTCTGCTGAAGGTCTTTTAGCTTGAAAAGTAGAATTTGTTAATATTCTGAAAGTTTCTTTTTCAAACTCTCTTGCTCTACTTTCTTCTTGAGATGAAATTTCTTCTCCTTCAAACATAAATAAAGCTGAAGAAGCTTTTTTTAGATTTGAAATTATGTCTTTAAATGAAAATTCTAATACATTTAAACTATCAAAATCAAAACTTCCTCTATTAAATAATTTTATTCCTAGATAAGAAACTCTTTTAACATAGAACTGGTCTTTTAATTCTTCAATTTGTTCATTTATAAATTGACGATAAGGTTTAGAATTTCTTAATTTTCTCATTTGATGAATTTCTTGAATTTGTTCTGACCAGGAATCAACATTAAATGGAATATTTTCTATTTGCAAATGACATTCAATTCGTTTATCAGCAGTTTGAGCTAGACTTCCCAAAGCTGTCATAGTAGCTTTTCCCAAACTTACCTTAGCTTGTGCTGATAAAAAATCATAAGGTTTTTCTGCTATAATATAATATGCCCAAACTTCCTTTTTAGAAAATACAATATTATCAATAAATGCTACAGGTGGCAAATCTATTGTTTTGACATTATCTAAAGGACTTTTATTCTTATGTTTTATTTTTTTATTTTTTGCCATTTTATTCCTTTCATACATTTTATTTAAAAATAATATCGTAATCAACACGTTACAGTTAATTATAAACGTTTAGGAAGCTCTGGATTCGATTTTAAATAGCAGATAGTATATTTATATTAAAATCTAATTAAAAACGAGTGGAGAGCTTCCTATGAAGTCCTGGATATATAATAAAAATCATCTAACAAACAAATAGTTAGATGATTTCTGTTTTATTTATTAAAGTATTGCCATAAAAATATTATTATTCCTATTATTGAAGCTGTTATAAATGTTAATCTTTTAATTAACATTTCAATTTTATTTCTATATACTTTTTCACCATTAAAAGCTGTTGCTAGACTTTCTTGTTTTGGAGATTGAGATAAAATTAGTATAGCTAAAATTATAGATAAAATAAATATTATAATAATAGATTTCATTTTAAATTAACTCCTTATAATTGTTCTTATCTGTTAATCCCTTAATTTGAGCCAATAATTCTTGAAAAGTTGCAACAACAATTAATAAACTAACTCCCGTAAGTGTCATTTGTAAATCAACAGGTGTAAATTTAGAAATAATAATAGAACTAATTGCTAAAATAGTTAAAGCAGGTGCTCCAATATTAGATAAATGTAAAATTTTCTTATTTAGGTATGATTTAGATTTTATATCTTCTATATCTAATATATATATTGCTGATTTTACTAAATCTTGACTAATCTTATTTGTATCAATTTGAACAAAGTTATATAAATAAGTAAATAGAAAAATGAGGATTGAATAAATTATCATTCCTGACCAGTTGTTATAATCTAAGAAATTCCAATTTTGATGTGTAACTGTTGCAATAGTTGACAGTATTGTTAAAATACTTGTTGCAAAAATAACAGGAACAACACTAGATGCTAATAATTTCAAAGGCAGATAATGTGCTTTAAAATTGACAAGACTCATTTTACTTTGCAATGGTAATCTATACTCTTTTTTATTAATAATATAAGTAAAAATTGTTATAACAATATAAGTAATACTCATAATTAATAATGAAATATAGAAATTATTTGTTCTAATAAAATTTTCTTCACTAAAAAGTCTTCCTATTTCATAAGGGAAATTAGATAATATTCCAACTGTAATCATTAATGATTGTCCATTACCAATTCCATTTTCATTAATTAAATCTCCTAAATAATTTACAAACAATGCTCCAACAGATAAAATTACTGATAATAAAATTCTTTCAGTAATATCTAGATTTATTTGAATTGCTAAAAGTGTTGATAAATCATTGGTAAACATTATTGCTAAACCTGTTAAAAACCCAAAGAATAATGACCAATATCTAGTATAAACAGCTAACTTTTGTTGTCCTAAATGTCCTTTTTCTTGTAATTCTGTATATTTTTTAGAAATTCCTTTACTTAAAATTTGAACAATTATAGAGGATGTTATATAAGGACTAACACCTAAAGCTAAAAAACCAAATCTTGATAAAGTTCCACCTGTAGTTAGATTTAACAATGATGATAAAGAGTTTCCGTCAGATGAATAAGTTTTTATTCCTGGCAATACAAGAAAAGTTCCTATTTGGAAAATTGCTAATATTAAAATAGTATAAAATACTCTATTACGAACTTGTTTTGTTTTTATCCATTTCATTAAACAATTCTCCTTTCATAAGCTGATTGAAATTCTGAAAAATTAATTTCATTTACTTTTTTACTATTTATATTAATTGAATCTTTAACTATATTTTTGAAATTATCCCATAGTTCTTGTGCTTCATTTTGATATGTTATAATTGGATTTGCTCCATTATAACCTCGCCAAGCTATACCTTCTTTTAATTTTTCTAATAAATCTATATGGTCAATCCAGGCATTATCAAGAGAAGACAATAGAATATCTTTCAATATATCATCTTTCATTTTTTTATCATTCCAACTGAAATTTTTAATATATTGTAAGTTTTCTCCGCCTAATTTATTATAATAAATTTCTCGGGACTCAATATTTTCTATTATTTCATTTCTTGTTTTATAAAAGATTTCTCGTTGCTCTCTAATAACATCATCATATTTTAAAGAATTTTGTCTAGAAGCATATCCAGAAGATTCAAGTTCTTCTTGAACTAATCTTAATATTGATTCTAATGTAGGTGGTAAAGGATTTATAATAGTTAAAGCTTTTAAAGAAGATACTTTACTTTTTTTAAATATTCCATCTTCAATTGATAGTATTGTTTCTGTTATTCCATAATCTCCTTGTCTTGAAGTTCTACCTTTAAGTTGATTATCAATTCTTAAACTTTCATTTAATTCTGTTACTATAACTACTAATTCTGTTCCATTATCTACCTTTATGTCTGTTCCTCTACCCGCCATATTTGTAGCTACAGTAATCTGTTTTCTTTTTCCTGCATTTTTTATTATATCTGCTTCAGATTTATCTTGTTTAGCATTTAATACTTGATGAGGTAATTTATTTAATTTTAATAAATTTGAAACAATTTCACTATCTTCTACTGAAACAGTTCCTATTAAAACAGGTCTATTTTTGGAATTATGATATTTAACCCTTTCAATAATAAATTTCCATTTTTCATCTTTCTTTTCAAATAATATAATTGGTAAATCTTCTCTAATTATAGGTTTATTTGTATCAATTTCAATTACTTCTAATCCATAAATATCATAAAATTCTTTAGCTTCTTCTTTAGCTGTTCCACTCATTCCTGAAAGTTTTGAGTAGAGTCTGAAAAAGTTTTGAAGAGTTATTGTAGCAACAGTTTTTGTTTCATCATTAATTTGAATACCTTCTTTTAAATGTTTTGCTTCTATTGCTTGATGAAGACCATTTGTGTATCTTCTTCCAAAATAAAGTCTTCCTGTAAATTGGTCAATAATTACAATTTCTTTTTCTTTGTTCTTTTTCTCTTTTGCAATAGCATAATCAATATCTTTATGATAAGCTACATTAGCTAATAAAGCTTGATTAATTCTATACATAATACTTATATTTTCTTTACTATAAAGATTTTTAATGTTATAGGATTTACAAACTTTTTCTAATCCACTTTCTGTTAAAGCTACTCCCTTTGACTGAATGTCAAATTCATAATCATTTTTATTTAGAGATTTAATTACATTTTGAGCTTTAATAATTTCAGCTTTGTTATCTTTTTTGGGTTGACCTATAATTAAAGGAGTTCGTGCTTCATCAATCAATACTAAATCAACTTCATCAATTAATGCAAAGTTATATCCTTTTTTATTTACTCTATCTTCTATATTAGTAATCATATTATCTTTTAGATAATCAAATCCTAATTCAGAAGCGGTTGAATAAACAATATCTGAATTATAAGCCTTTTTCTTCTCAGGAACTTTCATATCATTTAAATTAATTCCTACAGTAAATCCTAAAGATGTATATAATTTTTCAAGATATTCTTTATCTCTTTTAGCTAAATATTGATTAACTGTAACAACATGAACAGATTGATTTAGAGCATTTAATATTATAGGTAAAGCACTTGTTATTGTTTTTCCTTCTCCCGTTTTCATTTCAGCAATCTTACCTTGATTTAAAGAGATTGCTCCTTCTAACTGAACATCATATAAATCAAGACCATATAAAATTTTAATAGCTTGAGTTACTAAAGCATAAACTTCAATTAAAATATTTTCATTTATATTTTTATTTCTATAATATTGAATTTTATTTTTAAAATCTGAAATTTTTAAATTATTATATTCTAATTGTTTTTCTCTTATTTTTGTTACTAAGTATCTTATTTTCTTTTTATAAATTTTTGAATTTCTATCTTGTAATATTCTAGATAGACTTTTAAACTTTTTCTTTTTCATTTATATTTTTCCTATTGTATGGTCTCCGATTTTTGTTATCATTTCTTTTTTTACTTCAAATGGATTTCTTCTACCTCCTAATGAACTATTCATTTTCATTAACTTGAAATTAATTAAAGCTTGCTCTTTTTCTTTTTTATTAAGAATAATTTTATTTAATTCATTAGAAACTTCCTCATTTGTCAAGAAATAGCTCCATTTAAAATCTTTATCTAAATTAGTCCATTTAATAAAATCAACTATATTTTTTGAAGTATGTTTAGCAACTCTAGGAATATTATCAGATTTATCACCTATTAACATTTTAATTAAAAGAAAATTATTTAATGTTATTCCTCTAGCTTGAAATGATTTTAAATCTTTGATTCTTCTTTCAAAATTATCTTTAGTAAATAAAACATATTTATTAACATCATCTAATTGACTATTTTTTCTAAATAATAATATACTAGTATATTCATCAATTAATGGTAATAAGTCAGCATCAATAGTTAAGATGTATTTTTCAACTTTATCATTTAATCTTGAAACCAAAGAAGTAATAATATCATCTGCTTCATAATCAAACGCTCTAATATATGAATATTTATTAGATAACATTTTTTTGACTTCATTATTTAAAATGTCCCATTTATCATTTCTCTTTCTACCTTCTTTATATTCTGTTTCATCTTTATTATTTAATAATTCTTTATAATATAATTTTCTAGAAGGACAAGAAAGGTCAGCTACAATAATTACTTTGTCTGATTTAATATAATCTTTAACTGTTTTTATTGCACTATCAATATTGTTTAAGGCTTGTTCTAATGTTATATATTCTAAAAAGAATCTATCTCCATATCTATATAACAAATGATTTAAGTCTACAATTAGTAATTTTGGTTTCATCTTATTTCCTTAAAATTCTAAATATTTATATATAATAAATATTCCTATTTTAATTCATCTCGGACTTCCATTAATGCTTTTCCTAAAAGATTCTTGCCTTTCCAGTTAGATTCATCATAAATTAATTCATCTGTGAAATGAATTCCTACTCCCCAAATTCTATCATAAGGTGAACCTTCTACTAACTTCTTATCTTTTGTTGCTAATAAAATTTCTTTTAGTTTTTCATTTTGAGAGAATTTTAAGAAAAGTATTTTTTTCATAATTTCATATCTGACAGAATTCCACTTCTCTTCATTATAATTTTTAACTAATCTTCCCAATCTTTTAGCTTCTTTTGGATTAGAAGTATTAAGTATTTTCTCACAAAGAGATGGGTCAAACATCTTTGCTTTCATAAACATAAAAGCTTGCTCAGAAGAATAAAATTCTAAATTTTTTATTTTAATATTTGTTCTATAAAAATTAGAAAACGGTCCATTCCAAAAATAAACATATCTATCAGTTTCATTGTTATAATTTTTCATTTATTTTTAATCCTTTGTTTTATAAATCTTATTTATATTTTATCAAAAATATAAATAAAATAAAAGTATGAAATGAAATCATACTTTTATTTTAGTATTCAGGAAAACTAACTTCACCCAATGTATTTTCATCATCAACAACAGCTTCCGCAAAACTTCTAAAAGCTGTATTCATTGCAGGATAATTTAAAATTCTTTGAAGAGCTGAAGTGTTAGCAGAATAAGTTGTTAATTTAGGAGCATTTGGAATAACACCTAGAATTGGTAATCCTTTAGCGGCCTTTTGAATTTTATCAGGTTCCATATTAACATCTTTAATTGCTTTATTTATTACAATCCCAATTTTATCAGGTTCGACAACTTTTTTAGTTTCTGGAGTAGAAACATTTTCTGTTATCCATCTTTGCATACCAAGAATTGCTGAAATACCCATATCTGTAACATAAATTAATTTATCACAAATTGGATAAGCAACTTGTTCTAATAAGGGGTCTAAATAATTTACAGATGTATCTAAGATAATATAGTCATACATTTCTCTTAATGTTTGAATTAATTCAGCATATATAGATGTAGGAATTTCTGAGGCATTTCTTGGACGTTTACTAGCAAATATATAATCAACTCCTGTATCAACATTGTTATATATTCCTCTTTTAATAGTTTCTTTAGAAAGTTCTCCTGCCGCAATAATATCTATTATATTAGGAGCATGAACAGCACCATTAAGAAATCCTAATTGCCCGTCCCGAACATCTAAATCTATAACCATTATCTTATAAGGTTCTTTTAATTTTCCTTCTAAAGAAGCATTTTCACTAGCTTTTCTAATAAATGAAGCTAATGAGATTGCTACTGTAGATTTACCAGCTCCACCTTTAGAAGAAGTAACAGTTATTACTTGACCTGAACCATTTGATTCTTTAATATGAATAACATCTTCATCTTCTTCAACTTCAAATGAATTATCATAATTTGCAAGAGATTGACTAGGTAACATTGTTTTAACACTATCAATAATTTGTGGGTCAATAGCAGGATCCTTAGTAAATCTCATAATTGCATTATTAATTTCATCACTTGCATTTTCATATTTTATAAAATAGAATGGTGAATTAGAATTATAATCATCAAATTCTTGAGACAATTTAATTTGAGCATCTTTAATTTTTGCTTGAATACGAGCTTTATCTTTGTCAATATCTGCTTCTGGAATAAGAATTCCAACAACAGCATAAGGGCAATAATAAGCTATAACTTCAGCAAATACTTCTGGGTCATTATCAAATAATCTTGAAAATACAATAATTAGTTTTGTGTTTGTTGAAATTTTTGATTCTGCTTCATCATCATCACTTTGAATCATATCATCAAAAGTTTGCACACTATCAACAGGAACTTGTAAGTCCCATGATGGGTCAAAATCTTGTAATGATTTATGAAGAAATTCAGGACCAATAAAAGCAACTTTATGTTTTTCCATTTCTTATCATCTTTTAATTAGATAGAAAGAATCTTTATATCTTTCTATCTAATTAAATATCCTTTCTTTCATTAATATTCCTGTTTTTATAATATTATTCTTTTGAAGATTTCTTTTCACTAGCAATAGGTTTACCATTTGCATCTCTTTTAACTGGGGCAAAAGTATTATCTGTTCCTTCTTTTAAATCTGGAACTGGAGCGTTATCATCAAATGAATATGATTTTTGTAAATTAGAGTTGTCTCTCTTTTGATAATCAACTGTTTTAGGTGAAACAGCTAATTCAATTTTTGGATATTTAGCTAAAGCTGAGTGTAATTTAGCTATATCTTCTGCAGGCATTCCGATTACAATATTTAATGTGTCACCTGTACCATTTGTTTTACTATCGTTTTTTACTTCTTTATCAACTGTTCCAGAATCAACATCTAAGGCTAATACTGAAGTTGCAATATATTTAGAAGTTCCATTTTCAGCAATTCCAATAATGTCAAAATATTGACCTCTTGAAATATTACCATTTACAGCTTGTGTTCTTGGAATTGTAAATGAGGTAACAGACCATTCATCTGGAATTCCTGTAGTATTATCAATATTAATTCCTGTATTAGAAGGAACAAGAACATCTCCAGCTTGTAATGCAATCTTGCTATAAGTATTTCCTGAATTTACTTCTGAAGCTGTTATAGCATTTTTAGGAGCTGTTCCTTTAGCTGTTTGAACTTCTGTTAACATTTGACTAGTTATTTGTGTTTTTGCTGGAACATCTTGATTTAAAATATAATATTTTTCTGTTGCTAAAAGTTGAGATAATGCAAACCAAACAACTCCAGCGAAAACAGCTACTCCAACAGCGGCAGATGTTACAGCTAAAAGATTTTTCTTTGGTTTTACTCTAACTTTTTTAGATTTATCTTTTATTTTTATTGCCATATTAAAATTTTATTTCCTTTTCTTTTAGTTTTCAATTAAAGCTAGTGGATTTGTATCAAACATTGATTGCCATTCATAAGGGACTGATACTTGAATTACTCCAGTATTTTTTCTAGAATCATGTAATAAACATTGTCCAGTATCTAAATTTAGTCCTATTTCTTCCCAACCTTCTCCACTAGGTAGATTCATACTATTAACAGTAGTTAAATTGTCATTTTTTGAATCATTTTTAAAAGCGAATCTAACAGATATAGTATTTGAAATATCTACTCCATCTACTTTTTCAATGTGATTAGGAGATTGTGTAGCTAATAATAATGCTACGTTTAAAGAACGACCTAATAAACCAACTTTATTAATTAAATCTCTTCCTGTTTGAGAAGCCATTACAGACCAGGCTTCATCTATTGTTACCATCTTAAATATTTCTTTAGATATATCTTTAAGCATAGCACTTGTAACAAAGTTTGTAATAAGTGCCATAATTGTCATTGACAATTTTTCATTTTCTGTCCATGTTTTTTGATTTGAACCAGGAACAGGCAAACTTAATCCCATAAGATTTATTACAGTTGTTCCACCTATTAATTCAACTTTTTGAGCTTTTTGTTTTCTTCTATCAGTAAATAATAATTTTGCTAAGCCTAATCCTGATAAAGCATTAAGTTGAATTCCTAATGTTCTAATTTCTTCTTTTTGATTTCTACTTAATCTTGATACAACTTCATTAAAACTAGGATTTTGACTTGCAACAACATCTTTTAAAACAGGTACTAGATAGTTAGATTGAACATCAGTTAAAGTTCCTCCAACTAATGATGTTATAACACTTTTTGCTAATGCTACATTTTCATCAGGATTATCAAAAAATGTCATAGGGTCAAGAACTCCATTATTTTCATCTGCTACCATAGATTCTTTATTATCAACTTGTGGAGCTAAATTCCAAACTTTAATATTTTCAAGAATTCCTTCTCTTTCGAGTTTCTTCAATGCGATAAAATCACCTTTAGGGTCTAATATTACATTTGTTTTTCCCATTAAAGAAGCATGAGAACAAAGTAAAAGAAGTAGCCATGTTTTTCCTGAACCAGGACTTCCTGTAACTAAAATTCCAGGTGGTTTATTGTTTATAATAGGAAAGTGAGTATCAAAGAATACTGGATAAGGAACTCCTGAAAGTTGTTCTCCTATAAATGTTGATACACCTTGTTTAATTCTTGCCATTTTTATAAAACTCCTTTCCTAGCTTCATGTAATTCCTTTTGTATTGCATATAATTTATAAAAATCTCTTGTTCTAGAAACTGTAAATTGATTATTAAATTTCAAGAAAACAGGAAACTTAATAGCTCTATTGTCATAATAATATTTTGCTGAAAAAATAAATCTAATCTGACATTTTAACCATGAAAAGAAAGATTTATTATTCCAAATAGGTTTTGACATCACATTTGCTAATGCAAATGGAGGAATTAATAAAAATGCTACTGAATAAGGATTTATGTGATTTTTAAAAAACAAGAAGAATAAAGGAACTGTCCATAAAAAGAAAGTTAGAACAAAATATACTATAAGCATAAATCGAACTGGTTTTTTGAATCTTAAATCAAAAAGTGAATACAATAAAATCTCTTTAGTAAATAGATTTGTCATATCCAAAACTTCAAGGTATTCCATTTTCTATTCCTTTCAATAATAAATTTAATATATTTCTTCTTGTTTTAAATATCGTAAAAGTCTATATCACGTTACAGTTATCTTTATACAGAAACTGGAATTTTTATAAAATTATGAGAGTTGTAATTTTTTAATTCAATGTCTTCTGGTTTTACTTCAAAAATAGATTTAAAGTTATTAATTACTAGTTCTGGAGCTTCATAAGGTAGTCTATTAAATTGTTCTTTTACAATTTCTAATTGATTATTATAAATATGAACATCTCCTCCTGTATGTATAAATTCTCCAACTTTTAAATTACATTCTTTAGCAATTAAATGAGTCAATATGGCATAACTTGCTATATTATAAGGTACTCCCAAAGGGAAATCATTAGAACGTTGATAAAGTTGGCAAGATAGTTTTCCTTCATTTACATAAAATTGAATTAATACATGACAAGGTGCTAATGCCATATTTGGTATATCTTTTGGATTCCAAGCAGATAAAATTAATCTTCTAGAACTAGGGTTAGTTTTAATTTCTTCAATTAAATCTTTTAACTGGTCAACTCCATTAAAGTTTCTCCATTGTTTTCCATATACTGGCCCTAAATTTCCATATTTTTTATTAAAATCTTCATCTGACAATATTTTCTTTTCAAATTCTTCTCTTTCTTTTTTATAAATATTTCTATCCACAAAATTCAAATTTTCATTTTTTGAAATAGAACCAGTATATTCATCAGACTTAATATATCTTTCTAATGCCCAATCTGTCCAAATATGATTATTATATTCTAATAAATATTTTATATTAGTATCACCTGCAATAAACCATAATAATTCACTTACAATATTAGTAATATTCATTTTCTTAGTTGTTAATAAAGGAAATCCTTTACTTAAATCAAATCTCATTTGTGTTCCAAATATAGATTTTGTTCCAACTCCTGTTCTATCACTTTTTATATCACCGTTATTAATAATCTTTTCTAGAACTTCTAAATAAGTCCAGTCTGCATTTGATGTATTTTTTAATATATTTTCTATTTTTATATATTCTAATTCAGTTTTTCTCAAAGGAAAGAAAATTTCTTTAGTATAGTATCGGATAACACTTTTTAATTCTTTATCTTCTGATACATTTAATTTATATCTATATACATCTTCTTTTGTTACTCTATTAAAATCTTTATCTAAATAAAAAGTTCTCATGTTTTACTATTCTCCTATTGTTAATTCTTTTATATCAAATATTCCAATAAATCAATAGGAATATTTAATATAAATAATAAATGAAAGAGTTTATAATGAATAAAATAATAGATAGCCCAGTGTCTTATTGGGGAAGTAAACGAAGATTGTTAAAACAATTATTACCTTTATTTCCAAAAGATATAGAGACTTTTTATGATTTATTTTGTGGAAGTTTATCAGTATCACTTAATGTTAATGCTAAAAAGATAATAGCTAATGATTTAGATAAAAATATATATAAT
>ERZ773055.590-NODE-590-length-20569-cov-5.117773_pt1 | contig 20569 bp, 15 predicted proteins | sample MGYA00580515_ERZ773055 | MGnify/ENA primary metagenome ERZ773055 (study PRJEB29015, sample SAMEA2737993) | human oral metagenome | biome: human oral; feature: human-associated habitat; material: dental | place: China | collected 2064 ...
AGCGCTCCTAAGACTCTTTTGGCGGTCTCTTGTTTTTCCTCCTCCAAAAGAGGCGCGAGCACATTTATCACGTCCTTTCTGCTTATATCTTTAATATCCGCGTCGCCTAGTTTAGGCAGCAGCAACACCTCAAATCTCCTTTTTATCCAAAACAGATGCTTTTCGTTAATTTTACTCTTTGTTTTTATCCACTCGGCGTATATCGCGCGCAGGGTAGTCCTGCTTTCGTCTTTTGAAATATCTACGCCGTCTAATAGCTGCTTTTTAAGCTCGTTTCGCTTTTCTCTAGCTTCGGCTAGGCTTATGTCTCCTAGTTTGCCGATCGTAATTCTTTGGCGCTTATTCATTAGCTTGTTGCGGAATTCGTAGATGAAAAATTTATTTCCGTTGGGCATTATTTTTAATAGCAGGTTGTCGCTATCGCTTACAAAATACGGCTTATCTTTGGGCTTTAAATTTTTAACTTGGGTTATCGTGAGCTGTGACGATAGTTTAGGCATTATGTGTCCTTTTGGCTGACTAGCGGCGATAAATTTTGGCTATTTTCTTAAGTAGTCAGCTAAATAGTCAGCAAAAAATCGCCGCTGTTAGTTTCTTTTAGCTGCTTTTTATTGCCGTAAGTTTATGAAAAAAGGCTTTAAAATATCATTAAAATCGATATTTTACTGCCGTAACTTGCAGGGGTTTTCTGTGTGTTTCTTAAAGTAGTGGCAGATGGGAAGGGATTCGAACCCTCGAAAGCTTGCACTTTACACGCGTTCCAGGCGTGCTCCTTCAACCGCTCGGACACCCATCTAAATTAAAAGTCGCGATTATAGCGAAAATCTAAAATTTTGCCAAATTCCGTTTTGGCGCGCAATCCGTTTTGCCTTTAAATTTAAAACGCGGCGCTTAGAATTTTACCGCAGCGTTTGGAATTTTATCGAGCTGCTTGTAATTTCGCCGTGCTGCCTAGAAATTCTACCACGCCACGAAGCCCGGCCGTTTTGCGCTTCCTAGCCGAACGGCGATTTCACCTTGCTACGGATATTTTAAAATTTAGATTATCTTTGAAATTGGAATTTGCCGCTCGCCGCAGGGCTAAATTTTAAAAGCGCAAGCAGATTTTTTAAACGATCCGCTTGCGCCGTAAAAGCCGAGCTGCGCTTTAAATTTACGGGTATTTTAAAATTTCGCACTGCCCGTAAATTTAAAGCTAATTAAAAATTCTATCTTTCGGGAAGGCGGACATATCGGGCTGCACGTCCTTCTCCGCGCCTAGAAGCGCCTTTATTTCGCTATCCTCGATGCTAAAGCCGCCGCCGAGCGCCTTGTAGGCGTTTACTGTCGCGCTTAGCACGTCAAGATCTGCCTGCACTTTATTTAGCTGCGCGCTAAGCAGGTTTCGCTGTGAATCCAAAAACTCCAGATGGTCGCTGTAGCCCGCCTGATACCTGCTTGAGGCGTTTGAATAAATTTTGCTCTGCGAAGCGACGAGATCGGCGAGGCTTGCCTGCCTTAGTTTGGCGTTTTGCACGCCGATAAGCGCGTCGCGAACGTCGCCGAAAGCGGTTTTAAGAGCTTTGTCGTATGCGATGAAGCTCGCGTTTTGCTCTAAATTTGAAAGCTCTACGCGCCTTTTTTGGCGGCCGAAATCAAGCAGCGGTCCTGCGAGCGAGCCTCCGATACTCCACGTGCTCGCGTTTGCGGTAAATAGCCTGTCGAACTCGCCGCTTGCGTATCCCGCTGAGCCCGTAAGCGAGAAAGTAGGGAAGTAGCCTGCCTTGGCGACGCCTACTAAGAAGTTGCTTGCGCGCAGATTTTCGAGCGAGCTTGCGACGTCGGGGCGGTGCAGGATCACGTCGCTTGGGATTCCGCTTGGGATCTGCGGCGCGCTAGGCATTTTCGCGGCGGTCTGCGCCGTGCCGCGTAAAATTTCATCATAACTCTTACCCGTTAGGATATTTAGCGAGGTCTGCGCTGCGGAGAGCTGATTTTGCACGCTTATGAGGCTTGCCTCGGCGCTTTGGACCGCGGCTTTGGCCTGATAAAATACGATCTCGCTAACTGCGCCTGCATCGAGCTGCTTTTTGCGGTAGTTTTGCGTATCTTGATAGCTTTTTAGGCTGTCTTTTAAAATTTTCTCCTGCTGCTTTAGTGCTAGTAGCGTAAAATAGGTCGTTGCAACCGTGCTAGTAATCGTGTTTTTGGCAGTTTCGTAGTCGTATTTCGTCGCATTAAATCGAGATCGCGCTGAATCTACGCTGTTGCGCACGCGCCCCCAAAGATCGATCTCGTAGCTTAGCACGGCGCCGATCTGATACGCGCCGTGAGAGTTGCGATCGGGCTGGTTGCCGAAATTATTTTGGCGCACCGCGCTGCCGCTTAAATTTACATTCGGCAGGTACTCAAGCTTGTTTAGTCCCAAATTTACGCGCGCATACTCGACGTTATTCAGCGCGGTTTGCAGGTCGGAATTTTGCTCCAGCGCGCTTTGGATCAGGGCGTTTAGCTGCGGATCGTTAAAGCTTTTCCACCACTGCGTGCTAACGTTCGTGCTCGCGTAATCCGCCTTAAAGCCGGTCTGTTTTTGCGGCGTGACGGGCTTGAAGTTGCAGCCGCAAAGTAAAATTCCAAGCGTCAAGGCGCTTAAAAGAGCGTTATTTATTTTCATCGTTCACCTCGTTAGTTTGGACTTTTTTACCGCGCCTATCAAGCCAAGCGTTGAAGCTTTCGAGCAAGTAGAAAAACAGCGGCACGAAAAAGATCGCGATCGTAGATGCCGCGAGCATTCCGCCTACGACGCCGGTTCCTAGCGCGTGGCGGCTAGCAGCGCCCGCGCCGGTGGCGATAACCATCGGAAGCACGCCCAGACCGAACGCAAGGCTCGTCATCACGATAGGACGGAATCTCATCTTGGCGGCCTCGACGGCGGCTTCCGCGATAGGGCGGTGGTTGTTTAGGTGCTCATTCATCGCAAATTCCACGATCAAAATCGCGTTTTTCGCCGCCAGACCGATTAGAAGCAGCAAACCGATCTGAAAATATATGTCGTTATTCAGCCCGCGGAAATATGTAAACACGAGCGCGCCGAATACCGAAAACGGCACGGCGGTAAGTACGGCAAGCGGCATGAGCCACCTTTCGTATTGAGCCGCCAGGATCAAAAACACGAAGATCATTCCAAATACGAATGCCTGCGCGCCCTTGCCCGTCTCGCTGACCTCTTGATACGCAGAGCCAGCCCAGCCGATCGAATATCCGCTAGGAAGCTCCTCTTTTATAACCTCTTGGATCGCGGCGATCGCCTGACCCGAAGTGTAGCCCGTATTTGGCTCGCCCATAATTAGCGCAGCCGGGAAGGCGTTAAATCTATTAACGGCATCGGGACCCAAAGAGCGCTCAAGCCTTACTAAAGAATTTAGCGGGATCAGATCGCCGCTAGCGCTGCGGACGTAGAGCGATTTTAAATCGTTAGGATCGTCTCTGTAGTTTTGCGTAGCGCGGATATAGACCTTGAATGTGCGGCCCATGAGGTTAAAGTCGTTGATGTAATACTGCCCGATGGTGGAATTTAGCACGGTGAAAATGTCGGCTATCTTAACGCCTAGCATTTTTACCTTCTCTTTATCTATATAGAGCTTATACTGCGGGAAATCGGTATCCAGCGTCGTTCGCACGAGCTTTAAAGCGGGGTGTTGATTGGCTTTGGCAGTTACGCGATCCATATCGGCGCGAATTTCATCGTAGCTCTTGCCCGTCGTGCTTTGCGCGTAGAGCTCAAATCCGCCCGTAAGCGAAAGACCCATAATAGGCGGCGGCGTGACGACGTAGGTCATCGAGTTGCGATCCGCGCCGTAGAGCTGCCCGTTTAGCGCGGCGGCTAAGGCGAAGTTGGAATTTTCATCACCCGGGCGATCTTTCCAGTCTTTTAGCTTCATAAAAAAAGCTCCCGCATTTTCTCTAAGCGCTCCGGCTAGCATATCGTATCCCGTGATTTGGGTTATATCTTTTACGTTTGGATACTTTTTAGCGATGTTTGCGATGAAATCCTGATCGGCTTCCGTTCTAGGCAGCGTAGATGCAGACGGAAGCGTAGTCATCGCCATAATCGAGCCTTTGTCTTCGTTAGGCACTAGGCCGCTCGGAGTAAGCTTAAGAAGCTCTATCATTGCATAGATGATGATACCTACAAAAACGAGGCTGATTAGTACGTGGCGAAGAACCATGCCGACGCCTGCGGCATAAATTTTAGTTGAGATGCTAAAAAGATTATTAAACCATCTTATAAAGAAAAAAGGCTCAGATTCCTTTTTTTGCAAGATTAGAGCGCAAAGCGCGGGCGTTAGTGTAAGGGCTACGAAGCCTGAAAAACATACCGAGGCTACGAGCGTTAATGCAAATTGCCTCTGCATAACCCCGGTAAAGCCCTCCATAAACGCAACCGGCACGAAAACCGCTGAGAGCACGAGCACGATAGAGATGACGGGCGCTACGATCTCGCCCATCGCTTTTGTGGTAGCCTCTTTGACGCTAAGATCCGGCTCCTCGTGCAAAATTCTCTCTACGTTTTCGATCACGATAATGGCGTCATCCACGACGATACCGATAGCTAAGATGAGCGCGAAAAGGGTGATTAAATTTATCGAAAATCCGAAGGCGTAAATTCCGATAAACGCGCCGCAGATCGATACGGGCGCAGCAAGCGTCGGAATGATCGTCGCTCTAAGGTTGCCTAAGAACATATACATAACGATGATGACGAGGATTAACGCTTCAATGAAAGTATGAATGACCTCTTCGATCGATACTTTTACGAAGCTAGTCGTATCATAGGCGACGCCATAGGTAAGCTCACCCGGGAAATTCGGCTTAAGCTCGTCTATGCGCTTATTTACCGCTTCGACTACGGCTAGGGCGTTGGCGCCACTTTGCATAAAGATAAGCACAGGCACCATCTCTTTACCGTTAAATTTCGCCGAGATATTGTAGCTTGCGCCGCCAAGTTTGACCTCGGCGACATCTTTTACGCGCAAGAAATTCCCATCTTTTTGCGCATGTATGATGATATTTTCAAACTCTTCGACGGTTTTTAAACGACCCTCAGGCTTGATCGCATATACGTAGGGATTGCCTAAGTTCATTGGCTGCTCGCCCATCTTACCCGCGGCGTATTGGCTATTTTGTTCGCTTATCGCGGCGATTATCTCGGCAGTCGTAACGTTAAATTTCTTAAGTAGCTCGGGCTTTACCCAGATCCTCATAGCATAGTCTTTCGTACCCAGCGCTTGAGCTTCGCCGACGCCCGGCACGCGCTTTAGCTCATCTACGACGTTGATAGCTACATAGTTTTGCATCTCTACGACGTCCATCTGCTCGCTAGGATCGTAAAACGCAAGCACCTCCAGCATCGTGCTGCTACGCTCGGTGACGGTTACGCCATAGCGGCGCACTTCGTCGGGAAGTAGCGTAAGAGCTGGCGTGACGCGGTTGTTTACATTGACTTTCGCATCTGCTGGATTTGTGCCGATTTGAAAATATACGTTGATACGAACGTCGCCGGAGGAGCTTGCTGAGCTTTCCATATAGATCATATTTTCAACGCCATTGATTGCATTTTCAAGAGGGGCTGCGACGACGTCGGCGATCGTTTGCGCATCCGCGCCGCTATATGTAGCGCTTACGACGATTTGAGGCGGCGTGAGCTGCGGATACTCCTCGACGGAGGAATTTTTAAGAGCCAAAACGCCCGCGATTACGATGATGATCGAAACGACGCAGGCAAAAACGGGGCGGTTGATGAAAAATTTAGAAAACATTATTTCCCGCTTTCTGCATTGCTCTGAGATGCTTCAGGCTGTCCCGCTACGTAAGGGTCTGTACTTGCGGGCACCGGAGTTACCTTGGAGCCCACGTTGATCTTTTTAAAATTATCCAAAATGATCTGATCGCCGTCCTGCAGCCCGCTTGAGATCGTCGCCGTGCGGGTATCTTGCGCCGCGATTTTGACCACCTTTTTAGCGACCTTTCCGTCTTGCACGACATAGACTATGGTGTTGCTAAGATCTTGCTTGAGCGCAACTTGCGGAATTTTAAAGCCGTTTTTCTGATAAAAGCCATCGACGCTTATTTTGGTAAAAACGCCCGGACGAATTTCCAAGCTTGGATTTGGAATTTGAGCTTTGGCGCTGACGGACGCGGTATTTGTATTGATGACGCTATCGATGAAGCTTAGCGTGCCGTTGTAGTCCTTGCCGCCGAGGTTTATGCTTACCTGACGACCCAGCTGCTTCCACTGCCCGTTTCTTAAATTTGCATCAAGCTCCAGTCTATCGACGTCCGCGATGCCGAATTCCACGTCGATCGGATCAAATTTAGAAAGCCTAACCAGATCCTCGCCAACATTTACGTATGCGCCTACGTCCTTTTGCGTATCGCCCGCCATGCCGTCAAAAGGCGCGGTAACGAGCGAGTGGTCAAAATCGATCTTGGCGCTTTTAAAATTTGCTTCGGCTACCATAAATGCCGCTTTTGCGGTATCGAAATCCTTTTGAGAGATCGTGTTGCTAGCTTTTAGCGCTTTAGCTCTTTTGTAGTCCGCCGAGGCGTTTTGCAGATTAGCGTTTGCGCTGTCAAATGCCGCTTGATAGCGCGAGCGGTCGATCTCGTAGAGTACGTCGCCCTTCTTGACGCTGTGACCCGGCTCGAAAAGCTGCTTTTCGATGGTGCCCGAAACCTGCGGCTTTAGCATTATCTCAAGCTCGCTTACGGTCTGTCCGTTAAATTTTAAAATTATCGGCACGTCGGCAGATTTGGCGATAAATACGCCAACCGGTAGCGCAGAAGCCTCGCCGCTTTGTTTTGCGCCGCTTTCCTCCTTTTTTTCAAAATAGGAGCAGCCCGAAACCAAAAATGCTGCGAAAATCAAACTGGCGACTTTTTTCATGTAAATTCCTCTATTTGGGTTAAAATTTTGCATTTGTAATAGCTATTACGAATAAATTATAAATTATAATAAAAACTATATAAATAAAACTTAAATTTAGCCCGTAAAATAATCTATCTGGGGAATTATAGCGGAATTTCGATATAATTGCGCTAAAATTTTAAAGGCTTTTTATGAAAAGAATTCTTACTATCGCGGGTTCTGATAGCGGCGGCGGTGCCGGCATCCAAGCCGATATCAAGACGATTAGCGCGCACAAGATGTTTGCTATGAGCGCTATTACGGCGCTTACGGCGCAAAATTCGCGCGGCGTATTCGGCGTGCTGGACGTTTCGCCAGATTTTGTAGAGGCACAGCTGGATGCGATTTTTAGCGATATCTTTCCGGACGCCGTTAAAATCGGAATGATCTCCAATGAGGGGGTTGCCGAGGCTATCGCAAAGAGCCTGAGCAAGCACGGCGCGAAAAACGTCGTCTTAGATCCCGTGATGGTCGCCACCAGTGGCGGAGTTTTGATGAAACAAAGCGCGCTACATGCGCTAAAATACGAGCTCGCCCCCGCCGCGGAGATCATCACGCCCAACGTGCGCGAGGCTGAGGTCTTGGCGGAGATGAAAATTTTAAGCTTGGCAGGTATGCGCGCCGCAGCGGTTAAAATTTCGCAGTTTTTCGGCGGCGCGATTTTGATTAAAGGCGGCGATCTTGCGGGTGCGAGCGCGGCTTGCGGCGCGACTTGCATTGCGGCGGAAGCGGATACGGCGGAAGCGGATACGGCGGAAACGGATACAGCGCGAAATTTTAATGCTTCGCAGCGCGAAGCGAGCGAAAATGGCGCACGTGAAAATTCTGCGAGTTCGACGAAGAGCGCAAATTTCGCGGCTGAAAATTTTACTAGCGAATGCAAAATTTTAACGGCGAGCGCGGAGCCCTCTTTTGAACAAAATTTATCCGCAGCGCCTTTAGATGACGGCTTTAAACTAAGCAGCGAGGGCGAGGATTCGAGAAATTTAGCGGTTGATATTTTGTACGAAAACGGCAAATTTTATGAGTTTTCCGCGCCTAAAATTTCTACGCGTAATACCCACGGTACGGGCTGCACCCTCTCAAGCGCGATCGCGTGCGCACTGGCGGCGGGGCTTAGTCTGCCCACAGCCGTCGCCCATGCCAAGGGCTTCGTGCGCAGGGCGCTCGGCTGGAGTGAGCAGATCGGGCACGGATGCGGCGCGATAGATCATTATTTTACGGTCCAAGATCCCTTCGGCGCGGACTTTGGCGGATCTTGCGCGAATGAAATCAAAATCATCGCCCCGGATTAAAATTTCAAGCGCTCGCCCAGATCCCCGCATTCGTAAAATTTCAAAATTCCGCTGCTATTAAATTTAACCTAGCGGCACAAGATCGTACAAACGGTTCGTCGCGACTTGTGATAAACGGCGGGATTGCGCGGCTAAAAAGCGTGCGCTACGGGGATATGCGCACTTAAAATTTTAGTTGATTTTTAGGCATCATAATCCGCGTAGAATTTTAAAGAATTTTTGAATTTTATTGTAGGGTTCGCGTTGCAAGTTAGGGCTTTCCTTATTTGCCTTATGCTATAGCCCTGCTTCGTGGCATTGTTAAATTTGCGTTATTTCTTATAGGTCTTTATACGCGAAAAAAGTGGATTATAAATATAAGCTAGTCATGCACTCACTGCTCACGTTACTACCTGCCTTCGCCCCTTCAAGGTAGATGCATCATTGTATGCCGACCATTGCGCTATACTTGCCGCAGCATTGCGACACCGCTGCGAATTCGCGATCCATTCCTTTCGTCTCATATTTGCTGAGCTTACTAAAATTCCAAATTTTCTAGCAAAAGAGTTATAATGGCTAAAATTACGTAAATTTAGGAATTTAAAATGCGCTGCAAAAAAGGACTACTACTCTTAATCATCGTCTCAGGGATAATCTCTGCCGCAGATAACTGGATCGCATCGCTACTGTTACCTAGCATCGCAGATACGTTTGGGGTGCAGGTAAGCGCCACCTCGACAGTTTTGACGGCATATCTGATCCCCTATGGCTTACTTCAGCCGGTTTACGGACATCTTAGCGATCGCTACGGCAGAGGTAAAATTTTAATTCTGCTAATGCTCTTTTTGGCGATATTTACGCTTCTTTGCTCCACTGCAAAAAGTCTAGCGTGGCTTGTTTTATTTCGTTTTTGCACGGGATGCGCGGCAGCGGGTATAATCGCTGTCTGCCTCGGCGTTATAGGCGATGCATATGACGAGAAGGATAGACAAAAAATCGTAGCGATATTTCTGGGTTCGGTATTTTTAGGGCAGGGGCTGAGTGCGGCTTTAGGCGGATGGGCAGTGGCTAGATTTTCTTGGAGGGAGATATTTTTAGCCTTTTCTGCGCTGTCTGCAGTATCTTTCGTATCACTATTTACGCTAAATTTCAAAGACGCTCCGAAAAGCGGAGGCGAAAGCTTCGTAAAATCCCTAGCCAGCTTGCGCGGCGATGCTGCACTTTTGAGAAGCTATTTTTTGGCTTTATGTAATGGCGTAATTGTGCTCGGGGCGTACTCATTCATAGGTGCTTATCTACTTAAAAAGTTGGGCTTGAACTCAAATTTTGCCGGAACATGTCTTATGCTTTACGGTGTCGCTTGCTTTTTGGCAGGAAACGCTGCTAGATATTTAAAAGAGAAGTTGCCGCTAAAAGAAATTCTATCCCTCGGCTTTTTGGCGTCCGCTTCGGCGCTGTGCCTTTTGGCGAGTTGCTTCGCTGCCACCGCATATGTAGGGACGTTTTTGCTGGGATTTGGCTATGTTTGCGCGCAGTCCGTCCTAGCAAGCGCGGCACTTCGTTGTGGCTCCGCCAAAGGTCTATCCTCCGGGATCATAGGCACGGCGATATTTTTCGGAGGCGGCATCGGTACTGCCGTAGGTGGCAAGGCGCTTGAATATTTAAGCTACCAAGGGCTATTTTGCGGCTTTGCCGCGTTAGCCGCCGCGCTGCTGATTTTTTACCGTGCAAACTTTAAGGGCACGCGTGAAATTTAATGCTCCGCAACAATAGCAGAATTTAAAATTAAGTATACTTCGCTCTTCGCTGCCGAGATATTTCATAAAATTACGCTATTTCAGGGCGCCGCATTGGCATCGTCGTAAATATCGCGGTGCATTGCATCACGCTGCCGCTTTTTCAGCTTCCGTGGTATGAGCACGTTTCGGAATTTTTCGGGCACGCGGTTTGGTTTTGGGCGATCGAAGTATTTCGTCGCGATCTACGAAATCGCGTAACGGGTGAGCCCGATCCCGCGGACCGCTCGGGCGCTTCGCTCTTCTAGCTAAATTTGGAATTCCGCTCCGTTTAGTGCGGAATTCCATCATTTTTTATAAACGCAGTAAAATCACGATAAATTTTTATGTTAAAATTATGATTAATAAAATTTCAAAAGGAGCGGCAATGAAATATAAAATTTTAGTTGCAACCTTTACGGCTGCTCTGGGCTTACAGGGAGCGCTTGCGAGCGATTTTGACGAGCAGGCTTGCGCGGCGCTAAAGGGCACGAAAATTTACGATGCAAAGATCGGTGAAGCGATCTGGAATCAAAGCGGCGAAATCGGCGCCGATAGGATGTCTGCGCTAACCGGCGGAGCCAAAAAGACGCTAAAAGCCGCACCGCACTGCATAATTCATGGCGAGATAGCCCCGCGCACGGGCTCGGACGGCAAGCATTACGGCATAAAATTTGAGCTGCGCTTGCCAGGCGATTGGAACGGCAAGCTGCTATTTCAGGGCGGAGGCGGTTTGGACGGCTTCGTAGCGCCGGCTCTTGGCGCCGTGCCTGTCCGTACTAGCACTGCAACACCCGCGCTTATGAGGGGTTATGCGGTCGTCACGACCGATTCGGGACATCCTACGCCTACGCCCGAGTTCGGATTTGAGCAGCAGGCGCGGTTAGACTATGCCTATCAGGCTATCGGCAAGGTCGCGAGCGTCTCAAAGCAGCTGGTTTTTGCGGCGTATAAAAAAGCGCCCGCGCACAGCTACTTTATGGGCTGCTCAAACGGCGGACGCTCGGCTCTGATGGCGGCGCAGAGGTATCCGCTGGAATTTGACGGCGTAATCGCGGCAAATCCGGGTTTTAGGCTTTCGCGCGCGGCGATCGCGGAGCAATGGGACAACCGGCAGCTTATGAAGATCGCGCCTAAAAACGCCGCGGGGGATAAAATTTTTGCAAACGCCCTTACGCAGGAGGATTTGGATAAGCTAAGCATGGCGGTTCTGGATAAATGCGACGCACTAGACGGGCTAAAAGACGGAATCATCGGCGCTTGGGAGCGTTGCGAGTTCGATCCCAGCGGACTTGATCTAGCTAAAGAAAAAATTTCTGCGATAAAGGCGATATTTGAGGGCGCAAAAAACAGCAAGGGCGAGCAAATTTACAGCGGCTGGTTTTACGATGCCGGAGTAAATCAGCCCGGCTGGCGCATGTGGAAGCTTGGCGACTCGCAAACGGCAGAGCCAAATGCTAGAAATATCGTACTCTCGAAAGGCTCGATGAATTATTATTTCTTGACGCCGCCGCAACCGGAGTTTGATCTGATGAACTTTGATTTCGATAAGGACGTAGAGCGAACATTCGAGACCGCGGCGATAAACGATGCGATTTCGACCAAACTCGATAGCTTCCGCGCTAATGGCGGCAAACTTATTATCGTAACGGGCGTCTCCGATCCCGTATTTTCGGCGATGGATCAGCGCGATTGGTTCAAAAAGCTAGTGGAAACGAACGCGAATGCGGACGAATTTGCGCGATTTTTTGCACAGCCTGGGATGAATCACTGCGGTGGCGGTAATGGCATCGATGACGTCGATCCGCTAAGCGCGCTTGAAGCGTGGCGCGAGCAGGGAACGGCTCCATCTAGTCTGCTAGGCAAAAGCACGAGTCGCGCGGGCAAGCAGATCCCTATCTGCGCGTATCCAAAAGTGGCTACCTACGTAGGCGGCGACGAAAATAGCGCGAGTAGCTTTGAATGCAGATAAAATTTATTTAAAGGAGTAAATATGAGAGGTAAAATTTTAATCGCGGCCTTTACAGCGGCGCTTTTGTGCGGCTGCGCAGCGCACGATGCAAAGCTGGGCAAGGCGGCAAATGCAATGGATAAGAGGGGCGAAGCGGCGGCTGCGGACTGCGGCGCTAGTGAGGGCGTCTGCAAAGTGCCCGCCGTGCAGGGGCCGATGGTAGGCGGCGGCACGGATGAGCACGGCTGCTTGATCGCCGCAGGGCAAAGCTTTTCAAAGATCAAGAATGGCTGCGTGCAGGTTTTTGACGTCGCGGACGTGAGGCTGCACGATCCGGATAACGCTACGCTTGCGATCTACGGGATATTTTCCGCGGATAAAAGCAGGGTAGAAATCTTTTGGGCGAGCTTGCCGCAGAGCGAAATTTTAAGCAAAGTTAAGGGTGGCTGCTACGTCTCGAAGGACGGAAAAATTTCGCTGCTAAAAACAAAAAGCGGCAAGGGCTATAAGATCCACAGAAAATAGCGGGTGAAATTTTAAGCCCGCTAAATTTCGCGCGCCGCGGAGAAATTTAATCCAAGCGCGCCAGGACTTAGGCCGGCTCAGCAGGCTAAGCCTTAAATTTAGAGCAAATTAATACCGAGCTGATTCGATTATTCGCGGTATCTGCCGCCGATGAAATTTAATCAAAGGAGCAAAAATGAGAAAAACGGCTTTGGTCGTGGGCGCGACGGGAGCGGTCGGGTGCGAGATCGTGCGAGGGCTTTGCGAAACCAAAACTACGACAAGATCGTCGTCTGGGCGCGTAGGGAGCTAAAGTTTAGCCACGAAAAACTTGAGGTGCAGATCGTAAATTTAGATAAGATCAAAGAGATAGAGCCGTGCGACATAGACGAGATTTTCTGCGCGCTGGGCACGACGATGAAGCAAGCCGGTAGCCGCGGGCAGTTTTACAAAGTGGACGTGAGCTACCCCGTAAATACCGCAAAATGGGGCATCGCCGCGGGCGCTCGCCGTTTCGTGCTTATCTCCGCCTACGGCGCGGACGAACGGTCGAGATTTTTCTACATGAGAGCAAAGGGCAAGGCCGAGAAAAAGATCGCCGAGCTGGGCTTTGAAAGCCTGCAAATCGCTAGGCTACCCGCGATAAAAAGCGAGCGTAACGAGTTACGACTCAGCGAGCTCTTTACGATCTGGCTGTTCGGGCTTTTGCCGAAGGGGATCTTGACGAACTACCGCCCGATGAGCGCGCAAAAATATCGCCGTCGTCGTCATCGCCGCCGCGCAAACGTAGAGCAAAGGCGTGCAAATTTATCATCCAAAAGAGTTTGCGTAGCAGCTCGAATTTGAGGGGCTTGCAGGATTAGGCAAAATTTGCAAGCCCTCGCCTCGTAAATTTAAATTTATCCCGGGATAATCAAATTTGCGCGCTTGCCTCAACGAGCGTTTAAATTTACAGCTACCTAAAAGCAAAATTTGATAGAAATTTGGAGCTTTGACCTCAGTGCGCGTCGCCGCCTTTGTGCGTTTATAGTTCTCTGCGCGAGGGCTCAAATTTAGCGTGGAAAAAGCTCGCGCTAAAAATCTCCAAGACCGACAAAATAGCCAAAAATAGCGACAAACCCGCAAAGAGCCCGTAAATAGGCGCTTTTGTAGCGAGTATAAAACGAGCCGTTTTCTATGTAATATATTTTACAAATTTACATTATCTATTTATAAAGCCAACGTATAATCACGCAAAAAAATATAAAGGAGCATACTTATGAAGTATACGGGAACTACGTATAGGCCACCTTACGAGGCTAACTCTTTGCTGGTGCAGGCGACTTAGGGCTGTAGTCACAATCGCTGCGCATTTTGCACGATGTACCACGACGTCCCGTTTGCGGTCGAATCGATCGAGCAAATAGAGCGCGATTTGCCCGAGGCTAGGCGCTATAATCCCTTCGTCAGGCGCATTTTTTTGCTAAACGGCGACGCTTTTTCGCTGGATTACGAGACACTTAGCGCCATAGGCGAGAAAGCGTCCAAATTTTCCCCGAGGTCGAGGCCATCGCCTCTTACGCGACGATCACGGGCATCGCCAAAAAGAGCGACGAGGAGCTGCAAAATTTGCGCAAGCTTAGATTTAACAGTATGAATATCGGCTCGAGTCGGGTCACACGCAGACCCTTAAACTGCTTAAAAAAGGCTACGATGCCGACGAGGCCAAGGCGCAGCTGCTTAGGCTAAAAAGATTCGGTTACGACTTTTGCCTAAATATCGTCGTCGGCGGCGGGATGCAGTTTTCAAAAGAGCACATCGACGAAAGCGCGAAGCTCATAAACGAGGTGCAGCCTTGGATGGTTTTTCTCATGACCTTGTTTCTGGCTAAAGGAAGCGCGCTTTATAGCGTCGCACAAAAGGGTAAATTTACCGAAAATACCGCAGGCGAGAATCTGCTGGAGGAAATGCGCCTAATCGAAGCGCTCGAGCTAAAAGACACGCAGATACTGGGGATGCACCCTAGCAACTCCGTACCCCTCGCGGGAAGGCTACCGCAGGATAAGGACAGGCTGCTGGCGGCGCTAGAAAAAGGCATAAAAGCTAGGAGCGAGGAGTTTTTTCCTCTCGCCCGCAAAGAGGCGCCGAGGGCAGGTACATTAGCTAAAAATTTAAAGGAAAAGAATATGAAAAATTTTAATCAATCGACAAAACTGTGCGAAATTTTGGGTGTCAGCTTGCCTATCGTGCAGGCTCCGATGAATAACGTAACAAATGCCGCATTGGTAGCTGCCGTATCAAATGCCGGCGGAATGGGCGTGCTGGGGCCAAATGCCGGCAGAGACTCTGAAAATTTAAACACGAAAGAGCGATATAAACGAGAATTTGAACGTATAAAGTCGCTAACTAATAAGCCTTACGGCGTAAATATCGTTTGTCGAAACGATAATGACAAAAAATATGCGCTAAAGGTTATGGAAACGGCATTTGAGGCTGGCGTAAAGGCGTTTTTCTTTGTCGGCATAGCGGAAACGGAGCTATTTAAATTTATAAAAGATAACGGCGGAGTTTTGGTGCATAGAGCGCTTACGCCAAGCGCAAATTCGGCTCGCGCGGCACAAGAAGAGGGCGCAGATATTATAATTGCCACGGGATACGATGAAGGAGGAGTGGGCCCGCAAAATAAAATAGGTACTTTTAGCATCGTGCCGATCATCGCCGATGCCGTGAGCGTGCCTGTGATGGCTGCGGGCGGGATAAACGACATTAGAGGCGTACGAGCAGCCTTTGCGCTTGGGGCTAGCGGTGTTTACGTGGGTACTAGATTTATCGCTAGTACCGAGTGCCCGGCAGCGCAACCGGCAAAAGAGAGCATCGTATCTATGGGCTCTAGCGAGCTGTTTTTTGTTTCGGACTATCAACGCGTAGTGCCGAGTAAATTTGCCAAGGAGCTAAACGCAATGTATCTAAACGGCGACAAGGAAGTAGTGGCGCAAAAAATCGAGCGACTAAATCCGCTAAGGCTCGCAATGATAGATGGCGATATAGAAAATGGCATAATATACGTAAATTCTGGTATTAGCCTAATAAAAGAGATAAAAAGCGCCAAAAAAATCGTCGGCGAGCTTATGGCCGATTTTGTTTAATAAGATGGATAAATTTGCCAAATTTAGGCTATTATCGGCAAAAAATAAAATTTAAATTTTATCAAACCAAAGAAGAAAAAATGTCACTAAAACCTGTCGAACTTCACAAAGCGTATCGCCTCATAAATCACGGGCCGACCGTCATGGTCTCGGCCGAATTTGACGGCGTGCGGGACATCATGAGCGCGTCATGGGTCTGCCCTCTGGACTACGACAAGCTAACGGCCGTCATAGGTGCTAGCTCTTTTACCCGCTCGCTTTTTGAAAAGAGCGGCAAATTTGCCGTGCAGGTGCCTTTCGTCTCGCAGGCGCAATTCGTCGCCAAGATGGGCACGACAAGTATGCGAGGGGGCGCGGGCAAGCTTGAGGGTGTGGAGATGTTTTACGAGCGGAACGTGCCGATGGTGCGGGGCTGCGCGGCGCTTCGTGCTCGTATCAGCTCCGGGTGCGAGCGAAGGTTCGCTAAGCTTTTATCTGCGCGCTAAAGGGCAGATCGAGCGGCGCGTGAGCGAGCTTGGCTTTGACAGCCTTCAGATCGTCCGTCCGCCGATAATCCTCGGCGAGAGGTCGGATACTCGCCTGCTAGAACGGCTTGTGGCGGCGGTTTTTAAACTGCTGCCCGCCTGCGTGCTCGGTAAATTTAGACCGCTTAGCGGCGCACATATTGCCCGCTGCGAGCGTGATTTTTAGCTCAAAATCCTATAAAAATTCGCTCATTTTTTCTCTTTATTTTGTTTGATCTCCTCAAGACTTAGACCGCTTTTACCGATGCTGTCCATACTGAGCGTTTCGATCATCACGAGTATTGCGGCTGGGTCTTTGCCTAATACGCGCGCTAACGTGTCCGTAATCTCGGCGATGATTTGCTTTTTTTGCTCTTTTGTAGGCTCTGGAGCGGCTACTTTTATATTTACGAATGGCATTTTCTCTCCTTAAATTTGATAAAGCAGGGCTAATTATATCAAATTTTAGACTGTTACCCGTCTCGTTTACGTTCTAAAATTTAAGTAGATATATTAGAATTTAACTTTAAATTTGATTTAAAGCTAGTATGATTATTATGTGATTCGGTAGTAGTAAAATTTGATAAATTTACCCAAAAGGAGCGAATATGCGTAAGAATTTTTTCGGTTCTATCGTTTTGGCTGCGGCCTTGGCGAGCGGCGCGCTTATAGCGGTGCCGCAGACTGCGAGTGCGGGCGTTTTGGCGCATCAGGTAAAAACCCAGGGCGAGCTTGGCTCGGTGTTTATCAACCCATACGACGTGGCGCCTCTGACTGCGATCATCGATCGCGCGGGCAAGGACATCAAGGATATCCACGTGCGGGTGCTGGGCAAACCGAACGGCGGCATCGACATCGCCTATAACGTCTCCGAGCATGCGCTACTGACGCACGACGGCGTGCCGATCTGGGGGCTATATCCGGACTATCTAAACGAGGTTGAGGTAAGCTACGTTTTTAACGGCGAAAAGAAGGTCGAAAAGTATAAAATTTACGCTCAGCCGATCGTGACGTATAGCCGTGATTTTAGATTTAGCCACATGCAAAAGATGAAGGTTAAAAAGGTCGATCCTGCGTTTAAAAACAGGCTCTATCTCATCAACAACACGATCACGAGCGTTTATAAGCCGCTTGATTGGAAAAACGGGGGTGCCGCTAGCTGGAATGATTTCACCGAAAATTTCATCGTCGATACTCAGGGCGAGGTCAGATGGTATCTGGACTATCAGAAATTTTACGACCGCAGCGAGCGCAGAGTGATGGACGGCGGCATGATGATGGGCTTTCATCAGCTGCCAAACGGCGATCTGAGCTGGGGCATGGCGCAGCGATATATGCGCTACGATATGATGGGCAAGGAGGTGTATAATCGCGAGCTGCCGCGCGGCTACATCGATCTTAGCCACGAGGTGATGCCGCTTAAGGGCGATCATCTGCTGCTTCGCGTCGGTAAATACAACTACCACCACGCAGACGGCAGGCTCTCGCACACGATCAGAGATCACATCATCGAAGTGGACGGCAGCGGCAAGGTCGTGGACGAGTGGGATCTGAATGAAATTTTCGGCAAAAACGTCTATCGCAGCAACCTAATCAAGGCTCTTGACGCTCGCGCCGTGTGCCTAAATATCGATATGGACGCCAAAGAGATCAAAATCAGCGACGATCTGCCTTTTGGCGACGTGACCTCGACCGGCACCGGACGCAACTGGGCGCACGTAAACTCGATCTCGCACGATCCTAGCGACGACGGCATCATCCTCTCGCTCCGCCACCAAGGCATCGTTAAGATCGGTCGCGACAAAAAGGTAAAATGGATCCTAGCAAGTCCCGAGGGCTGGAGCGCGGACTTTAAAGAAAAAGTACTAGTGCCCGTGGATAAAAACGGCAACAAAATCAAATGCGAGAACTCAAAATGCGAGGGCGACTTCGACTGGTCGTGGACGCAGCACACCGCGTGGCTCACTCCGCGCTACGATAACAAGGGCAGCGTAAAGCACATCAGCGTATTTGACAACGGCGACGGCCGCGGCATGGAGCAGCCTGCGCTAAAAGAGGAAAAATACTCGCGCGCGGTCGAGTACAAGATCGACGAGAAAAAGGGCACCGTCGAGCAAACATGGGAGTTTGGCAAGGAGCGCAGATTTGACTTCTATAGCGCGGTTACGAGCGTCGTGGAGTGGCAAAAGGATAAAAGCACGTATTTCATCTCAAGCTCGAACGTCTATCTGCTAAAGCCCGATAAAACGATCAAAATGGTGCTCGTCGAGATCGATCCGAAAACAAACGACATCAAATTTGAGATGGACGTGGAGTCCGCGTCTAGAGACGACGTAGCCTACCGCGCGATGGTGATCGATCCGAATATCTTTGAGTATTAAATTTAGCTAAATTTAGCCTTTGCTCGCCGTTTGGCGCTAGTTGCCGCAGCGAGCGGGGCTAAATTTTGTGCTGCCTGCAGCCGTAGGTCGGAATTTTGCCCGCTATATTTACTTGCCGCCGCCAAATTCCGGCACTTGGCTAGATTGCGTTTTGCCGCTTCGCGCTTTTGATGTTCTGCAGTGCGGCGAGCGGGGATTTACGGTGCGGCGGGATTAAATTTGAAAGAGGAATTTAGCCCGCCGTTTCGCTAAAAGGGAGGAGTTTTAAAACTATATCGGATACCATCATAGCGGAATGACTTACCGCTTTGCAGGATAAAAAATGACAAAGAATATTACCGTTTGGATTTTTAGCGTACTGTTTTTGCTGATTACTTGTGCAGGGATCAAAGATTTTTATCAAACGATGAGCTATGATGAAGTTTATATCGGCAGTCATTTTGGAGCAGGAGGTCTGATTTATTTCAAAGATTATCCTTTATTATTGGCTATTTTATTCGGTATTACAGTATTCTTACCTCCTATAAGCGTTGTTATGGTGCTGCTATTTCGCAAGAAAGTAGCTGCTTCTATTATGATGTATGCTCTTGCGGCAATGGTGTTTTTAGATATCTATACCTTTTGCTTTCGTAATCGCTGGCAATTATTAGGGGAACAAACCTCTATATTTGATATAGCGATCTTAGGGATATATCTTTTATACTACTTATACCTTTTGTTGCTAAAGAAGTACATAATTAAGTAGAGGAAAAGTCGCTATCGACAAGCGGGGATATTGCGATGCGTGAAAACGCCCAAGTGCGGTATAAGGTACTTGAGAATAGAGCCCAAGGAGCTAGGCTCTTAAAATAACGGCGCTATGCTTGGTTAAATTTAGAATTTACGCGGCGGATTGGATTCGAAATTTAACCCGCTTGCTTAAATTTTACCCACCGCGTCGTTGAAATTCGGCTTATCAAAATTTGCCGAATTTTATCTTTTAAGACCTAAATTCTACTCGCTTATAAAATATTTCTGAGCGTAAGCGGCGTCGTTGTAAAGTCCTTCTCCGTATTTGTCTTTACCGTAATTTTTAATGATCTCTTGCCCTGTGCTTGAAGCTACGAAATCTATAAAATCTTTCGATTTCTTGCTTTCGGTAGTATCGCTATCGTTTTGTCTTAGGGCACAATACGTATTTATTAGATATTTATCGCCGCGAAATAGAATTTCGCTGGATTTTATATCTTTTTTTGCCACGACCCAAGTACTACTATCGCTCATAAAATATGCTCCGTTTTTATCGGCTTTTAAAAGGGTTGCTAACATAAAATCTTTATTTGCCTCGTACCACTGGCCTTGCGGAGTGATATTTGCCATTTTCCAGATACTAAGCTCTTTTTTATGAGTTCCGGAGTTGTCCGCCCTGGTATAAAAAAGGCTTTGAGATTTGGCTATATCGGTATATGCTTCTGTTGCGCTTTGGGCGGTTTTTATCTTTGCGGGATCACTTTTGGGTCCTACTATAAAAAACTCGTTTGATCCGATCAATGTCCTTTGCGTAGCCCAGCCCTCTTTTACGGCGCTTATTTCTGCCTTTGGAGCGTGGACCATAGCGATATCTATCTTTTTGTTTTTCAAGAGTTCGAGAGTCTGACCGCTTCCTGCTTTTATCCAGCAAATTTTGGTGTCGTTTGCCTTGCTAAATTCATTAGATAGAACTTCGAGTAGCCCAAGCTCTCCCGGACTTCCCGTAGCAAGCTTTAGCTCTGTTTTTCCATCTCCATACACTGCGGTGCACTCACTCGCCATCAAACTGGCGCATAGAAAAATTGCGATACAAATAGACTTTTTCATATCCACTCCTTGTTTTGAAATGTAAAATTTCGGGCATTATACAACTAAGGAACTTAAACTCGAAATGGTTAAAGAATTAAAAAAGGAGCTCATTGCTTAGATTTTATTTCAAATTTACCCTTTATTTTATACAATCTTTAAAAATTACCGCAAAGGAATTCGATGAAAATGCTTTCTAAATTTATACGAATTTTAGCCGTCGTTTGCTTGCTTGGCGTAGGCGCAAACGCGCTAGAGGAGGGCGTTAATTATCAAGTGCTGCAAAAGCCGCTAA
>ERZ773055.592-NODE-592-length-20539-cov-5.274849_pt1 | contig 20539 bp, 23 predicted proteins | sample MGYA00580515_ERZ773055 | MGnify/ENA primary metagenome ERZ773055 (study PRJEB29015, sample SAMEA2737993) | human oral metagenome | biome: human oral; feature: human-associated habitat; material: dental | place: China | collected 2064 ...
TTGATGATTCTCTAAGCCATCCATCTAAAAGTTTTTCTTGGGTAGTATCAGGTAATTTACAAGTATACCATGCTGAAAAATATTCTTGAAAAGATCGATGAGAGAATCTATACTCTAGTCCTTCTTTTACAAGCATACAGACAGAATGGACTAAATCTTCCTGAAAATCATCTACATTAAAACTAAATTTATCTTTGAATTTTTCTTTCGCACTATTTATTAGTTCATGTAGTCTTGTTTCGGAAAATTCATATTCTCCTTTAAAGTACGATTTAAAGCAAATGTAGGAGAATACAAGTTTAAAATCCTCACAACTTAAACCACTTCGTATATCTCTTACAAATGAATCTTTCGTAGCATCATGTACATTAAATAGAGTTACAAATGCCTCCTCGTAAAAATCATTTAAACGCTCAGGAATTGAAGCATGTTTTTGGAATGTTAATAACATAATTGTCAATAATAAAGGATTAGAAGCAAATGATTTATATTTTTCATATAATTTCTTCTCTAATTCCTCAGAAAATATTGATTTTGCCGTTTCATCAAAATCAATCTTATTAATTAGACTCAACGCTTGTTCTTTAGTTAATGGTAATGACTCAAACTCACTAAAATCTGACCATCCTATAAATTCTGTTGATGGTCTAGAGGAAACAAAAACTTGGTTTGAGGCATACATTTCACAGAACACCTTAATTTCTTCAGTAATAGAAGATTTCTTATCATGGTGAATTTCATCAAATCCATCTAAAAAAATTATGTAAGCACCTTGTTCTAAGCTATCGTCAAAATACTTTCTTTCCAACCTAAATCCATTTGATACCAAAGTTTTAAATATTATTGTATTAGTTAATAAAATAATTTGATAGGGAAAGTTTCTTATTTTAGAAATAAAGAAAAGACAATATTGAAAAAAACTAATAAATATAGTAAAATAAATAGTAAAAAGATAAAAATTTTAATTTAAATAAAACATATAAATTTTTTTGATTTTTTACATTTCAATAAAAAAAAAGTAAGAAAATTCTAAAAATTTAGGAGGAATGAATTATGGAAAATAATACTTTTGTAATTGTGGGAACACAATGGGGAGATGAAGGAAAAGGTAAAATAATTGATGTTTTGTCTCCAAAAGCAGATTATGTAGTTAGGTTTCAAGGTGGAAACAACGCTGGACATACAGTTGTTGTAAATGACGAGAAATTCATTTTACATTTGTTGCCATCAGGAATAATAAATTCAGCTGGAAAATGTATAATTGGAGCTGGAGTTGTAGTGGATATTGAAGTTTTGCTGCAAGAAATAGATGAATTGGAAAAAAGAGGGAAAAAATTAGATAATTTATTTATTGACGAAAGAGCTCATGTAATTATGCCTTATCATATTGAAATTGATAAGGCGAAAGAAGAAGCAATGGGTAAAAACAAAATTGGTACTACTCAAAGAGGGATTGGACCTTGCTACATTGATAAAATTGCTAGAAATGGAATTAGAATTGGAGATTTATTGGAGCCAGAAAGATTTAGAGATAAACTTACTTGGAATGTAAATGAAAAAAATGATATGTTAGTTAGATATGGTAAAGGAACTTTCAATTTGGAAGAACTTTATGATAAATTTATGAAACTTGCTGAAAAAATTAAGTTTAGAATTATTGATGCAGTTGTGGAAATTAATGAAGGGATTGAAGAAGGAAAAGTTGTACTTTTTGAAGGTGCACAAGCGTTAATGCTTGATATTGATTATGGAACATACCCTTATGTAACTTCATCATCACCAACATCTGGAGGAGTAACAGTCGGAACAGGAGTCGCTCCAACAAAAATCTCAAGAGTGCTTGGAGTTATGAAAGCTTACACAACAAGAGTTGGAGAAGGACCTTTCCCGACAGAATTGGAAAATAAGGATGGAGAAACTTTGAGAAAAGTTGGGCATGAATTTGGAGCAACAACTGGGCGTCCTAGAAGATGTGGATGGCTTGACTTGGTAATTGGGAAATATGCAGTGTTAATTGACGGCTTGACAGACATTGTATTGACAAAATTAGATGTATTGACGGGATTTGAAAAAATTAAAGTTGCAGTTGGTTATGAAATTGATGGAAAAGTTTGTTACTCATATCCTGGAAACTTGAGAAAATCTAAAGACTTAAAAATAATTTACGATGAGTTAGATGGTTGGCAAGAAGATATTACTCAAATAAAAAATTACGAAGATTTGCCAGAAAATTGTAAAAAATATATTGAATATATTGAAAATAAATTGAAATGCCGTGTTTCAATGATTTCAGTTGGACCTGAAAGAAGTCAGAATATTTATAGATATGATTTGGGAGAGTTTGTGAAATAGAAATTTTTGAATTAATTGAAATCTATAAAAATATAAGAGAATAAAAGATATTTTTTGAAATTAACTTTAAAGAAAGGAATGAAAAATGAAAAAATTATTAGTAATATTGATGTTAGCAGTAGGAGCAATTTCATTTTCAGCTCCAGCACAAAATATAAAAAAATCTAGGGATAATAAGTCTGTGAATGAAAATGTTGTACAAAATCTGTCTTTTAGTACAATTACGTTAAAATTGAAAGGTACTAAGCTTTTGAAAACTGATAAAAATAGAATAGAATTGGAATATGAAAATTTTAAGGCAATTGGAAATAATAAAAAAGTTTATACAGAAAAAGACTTTCAAGTAAATGGAAAAAATCCAAAAATTATTATAAATAAAACAATTTCCACTGCAATGATGGAAAATTTTGTTAATAGTGATGAAGAAATAGTTGTAACAGGGTTTTATGAAAATAATGAAGGAATTAAGTATAAACCATTTAATTTTAGTTTTAGTGTAAATAAAGATAAAGTAAAAAAGATTTACTTTAAGGATGGAGCAATTTACATTTGGGATAATTAATTTTTTTTATTTTATAATCTTTTGTCAAGAAAGGAATGAGAAATGAAAAAAGTCTTAATTTCAATCGTATTTTTAATTTCAATAAATGTATTTGCAGATATTAATAGTGAAATAAAAAATTTGAAGCAACTTAAAGTAGATAATGAATTTATTGAAGGATATAAAAAGGCAGTAAATGAATTTTCTTCTACGAAAAAATTATCTGACAAATATATGGCAGAATATCTTAATATCGGTATGATTTATTTAAAAAATTCAAAATATGATGAAGCAATAGAGCTGTATAATAGAATTTTAAAAAGTAATTTAAAAAATGTAAGTACTAATTATTGGGCTTATTATGGAATTTCATCTGCGTATTTTTACAAAAAGGATTTTAAAAATTCATTTGAGTATGGGAAAAAAGCGATAGAAATGGATATTAAGCAGAAAAAAGAATTACCGTTCATTCCAAAAGATGAAATGGAAGACTATAGAAGAAAAAATTTAGCAGAAAGAACTTTTTTATCAGGGTACTCACAAGAAAAATATGAAGAAATATTAAATATATTTTTAGAAACAATCAAAGACGAAAATTATAAAAATGTTATCTCAAAAGATGAAGTAATAATAAAAACGTTAGTGAGTACAACGATGCAAATCAGGAAAAAAGATGAAAAACTTTCTGATAAGTATTTGAAAGAATTAGAAAAGTTAAAAATTTTTAAAGTTATCAACGTTGATTAAAAAAGTAAAATTTGTGTATATGAAGGAGAATTATGAATAAAATGGTAATTATATTATTTGGGATTTTGAGTATTTTATCATATTCTTCTGAATTTCAAATAATAACATGTTGTGAAAATTGTTATCATAAAAACTCAAAAATAAAAAATAAAAATTATGATTGGAACAAATTAGGGACTGAATTTAATCGGGATTTAGGTTCAGAGTATAAATTTACAGAGAAAGGTAAATAAAAATAACTAGGAGGAATTAAAAATGACAGATATGAGCATATATTCAAATCCGTTGGCGGAGAGATATTCGAGTAAGGAAATGTTGCATATTTTTTCACCTGAGTTTAAGTTTAGAACTTGGAGAAAATTGTGGATAAATTTGGCTGAAGCTGAGAAGGAACTTGGGCTTGATTTTATTACAGATGAGCAGATTGCAGAACTTAAAAAATATAAAGATGATGTGGATTTTGAAGTCGCGGCAAAATTTGAGAAAAAGTTAAGACACGATGTGATGGCTCATGTGCATACTTATGGAGAGCAGGCGAAAAATGCAAGAAAAATTATTCACTTGGGAGCGACAAGTGCGTATGTTGGGGATAATACTGATTTGATTCAAATTAAGGAAGGGCTTTTAGTTGTTAAAAGAAGAATGCTTACTTTGATTGAAAAAATGAGAGATTTTGCATTGCAGTACAAAGATTTGCCAACTTTAGGATTTACTCATTTCCAAGCGGCACAGCTTACTACTGTTGGGAAAAGAGCGACTTTGTGGCTTCATTCGTTACTTCTTGATTTTGAGGAGCTGGAATTTAGACTTGAAAACTTGAGATTTAGGGGAGTTAAAGGGACTACTGGGACTCAGGCTAGTTTTAAAGAATTGTTTGAAGGAGATTTTGAAAAAGTAAAACAGTTGGATGAATTGGTTACTGAAAAAGCTGGATTTGGTAAAAAACAAGGTGTTTCAGGACAAACTTACGATAGAAAAGTGGATGCACAAATCTTGAATTTATTGTCAAATATTGCTCAATCTTCTCACAAATTTACAAATGATTTTAGACTATTGCAGCATTTGAAAGAATTGGAAGAACCGTTTGAAAAAAATCAAATTGGGTCAAGTGCGATGGCATACAAGAGAAATCCAATGAGAAGTGAAAGAATTTCATCACTTGCAAAATATGTAATTTCAAGCTCACAAACAGGTGCATTAGTTTTTGCAACACAATGGTTTGAAAGAACATTGGACGATTCTGCAAGCAAAAGACTTTCAATTCCACAAGCATTTTTAGCAGTGGACGCAATTTTGATTATTTGGCTTAACATTATGGACGGAGTTGTTGTTTATCCAAAAGTAATTGAAGCAAATATTCAAAAGGAATTGCCATTTATGGCAACTGAAAACATCATTATGGAATCAGTAAAAAAAGGAATGGACAGACAAGAAGTTCACGAAATTATTAGAGAACTTTCGATGGAAGAAACAAAGGAAATTAAGTTGAATGGAAATCCTAACAGACTAATTGACAGAATTATAAAAGACGGCAGACTGGGACTTAAAGCGGAAGATATGGAAGGAATCTTGGTTTCTGCTAATTATACTGGATTTGCTGGACAGCAGACTGAGGATTTTGTGAAGAATGAGATTAATCCGATTTTGGATAAGTATAAGGATGAGATTGTGGAGGATAGGGAGGAATTGAGAGTTTAGCAAGCGGATAATTTTTCTGAAAATAGAGGAAGGATAATTATTAAATGGCAAATTTAAATGATTTTAAATTAATAAACAAAATTTCTGAAAAATATTATTCTTTAGGTTTTAAAGGATTTAATATAAAAGAAATAACGGAAATTAATAAAAAAAGATTTGGATTTTATTTATTTATATTAGAATGTATAACTGATAATAAAGATTTAGAAGAGCTTATTCATTCCATAATTGATACAGATTTTATAGATAAAGTATTTCATAAAGGAAATAATGATTTAGGTATTGATGCAGTTTATATAGATGAAGAAAATAATAGAATTATGTTATTTAATTTTAAATTTCGAGAGAAATTTAATAACAATAAATCTCAAGAATTGGGCTCTGTAATTGATTGCTCTAAATTTTTGAATTCTATATATTCTGAAAATACTGATGAGATTGATGAAATTTCCAAAAAATTTATAAAGAAAATTATTGAAAAATACAACTCAGATGATTCTTGGAGTACAGAGTTATTTTTGATTTCAAATGAAAATAAACCATTAGATTTAAATAAAAATGAGATTAAAACATTCATAGATACATATGATTTAAAAATAACAAGTATAACTTTGGATGAGATTATGGAATATATTTCAGATGTTCCAGATGATATATCGTCAAAATTTTTAGTGGATGTAGATTCAGTAATGACATTTGAAGAAGAAAGTTTATCCTCTTCAAAATCATATTTAGTAAAACTTCCTCTTATAACTTTAATAAGAATAACATGTAAAGATGAAGAATTAAGAAATAATACTAATATAGAAGATTATAGTATTTTAAAAGGACAGGAGTTATATTTAGGATTGCTATACGATAATGTTAGAGGTTATCTTGGAGAAACTAAATTTAATAAAAATATAATAAGGACAATTGACGAAGATCCTAACAAATTTTTTATGTATAATAATGGTATAACAATAACAACTAAAAATATCAATGCTAAAAAAACCAATGGAATGAAAAAATTTAGTTGTGAATTACAAGGATTTCAAATTGTTAATGGTGGGCAAACTATTAGGAGTATATATAAATTTTTAAAAGAGGAATTTGATGATGTAAAATTATCATCTGCTGAAATATTAGTTAGAATATTTCAAACTGAAAAAAATTATGAATTGACAAATAATATTGCTGAATACACAAATAGCCAAAATGCAGTATCGTCTATAAATTTAAAATCTATAAGTAATATTCAAATTGAACTTGAACGGTATTTAAAACAAGAGGGAATACTTTATATAAGAAAATCTGGAGATACTGGAATAAAAGAGGAAAATATAACTAAAAGAATTTCAATAGAAATTTTAGCACAATTAATATATTCAAAAATGGGAAATCCAGATAGGGCAACCAACCAAAAAAAAGCACTATTTGATAAATATTATGATGAAATTTTTTCAGAAAATTTAAATTTTGAAGAAGTAAAAGATTTAGTCGAAAAATATTTTAATATACAAGAAAGATATAAAGAATCAAATTTTGAAATGACTAATCAAAAATGTTTTTATATACTTTGGATAAGTGAAGTTTATGATAAGTTAATAGACCAAAGTATACAACTATTAGAAAAATATTTATTAGAATATAAAAAAGAGGAAAATATATCTAATTCGAGAAAATTAATACAAAAAGGATTTAAAAAATATATTGAAGATAACATAAAAAATATCTTTTAATTTTTATAAGGAAAAATAATAAAAATGAAAAAGAAAAACCCTCTCACAAGAAGCCAGAACATGGCAAGAATAAAATCAAAAAATACAAAACCTGAAATCTATATCCGTAAATTGCTTTATAAAATGGGATATAGGTACAGAGCGAATTATTCACAGCTTCCAGGAACGCCTGATATTTTTATTTTGAAATATAATACTGCGATATTTGTGAACGGATGCTTTTGGCATAGGCATGAAAATTGTAAAATTGCAACTTTTCCTAAGACACATACTGAATATTGGGAAAAGAAGTTTAGGAGAAATGTAGAGAGGGATATTGAGGTTCGTGAGAAGCTTTTTGAGATGGATATTAGTGTTATTACGATTTGGGAATGTGAAATTAATAAAATGCAGCGAAATGAAGAATACAAGAAAAAATATTTGAAAATTCTGAAGGATAGAATTGAAAGAGTCTTTAATTATGAAGAAAAAGACATTTCAGTTCAGATGGAAGTTGCAGAGGAAAAATAAGAAATATCCAAAAATTTAAGGAGTGAAGTAATGAAAAGTAAAATATTATTAATTTTTTCAATCTTTATGCTCTCTTTTAATGTTTTTTCAACTCCAAATTCTAATGAAAAATTCAAATTGGCAAAATCATATTTGGAACAGAAAGAATATGTCAAAGCTGAAAAAATATATTTGGAATTAGCTAAAAAGAAAGATGTTCATGCGATATATAATTTAGGTTATCTTTATATGGAGCAAGGAAAAATAATCGAAGGCGAAAAGTATTATAAAATGGCTGCTGATATGGGATATGATGATGCGATGTTTAATTTGGCAATGTTTTACGATAGACAAAAAGATTATGATAAAGAAAAATTTTATTTAGAAAAATTGGCTGTAAAAAATCAAAACGATGCAATATTTCAGTTGGCAATTATTTACAGGCAAGAAAGAAATTATCAAAAGGCTGATGAACTTTATAAGCGATTATTGAAAGAAAAATATCAAGAAAGCGAAGTTTTCTATAATTTAGGAATTTCTTGCTACTATCAAAAAAAATACGATGAAGCAGAAACGTATTTTTTGAAGGCAATAGAACTTGGAAATAACGATGATCCAAAATATAATTTAGGAATTTTATATAAAGTTCAAGGGAAATTTGCACAAGCTAAAAAATATTTGATACCGCTTACTCAAAAAGGTAAAGTAGATGCGATGATAAATGTGGGAGCAATCTATCGAGATGAAAAAGATTATAGCAATGCTAAAAAGTATTATAAAATGGCAATGGATAGAGGTTCACGAGAAGCGGAAGTAGAATATAATACTATATTGATATTGGAAGAACACGGTTTATAAAATATGTGTTTGATAAACTAAGTTTTTTATCTCGATAAGGGGGCAAGACACATTGTTTCAGGATATTTATTGTGATAAATTCTGAGTTGAGTTTGTATAGTTATCAAATAAATCTATAATATTAATTTAATAAAAAAATACTATTTCATTTTAATAACAAGGGGATTTTTGCCCCTTGTTAAATAAGATAAATTTACTAATCAAAAAAAATTTAAACTAGCTATTTTTTACAAACTTTCTTCCGCTTCTTCAATTGTTTTATATCCCTTCTCTAACACAATATTTTCCAAATTATTTTCTGCTAAATTTATATTATTTGAAACGCAGTTTTGGATATATTCGTAATACAATTTTAAAGTTTTTATTGAATACGAAGACAATTCTCCCTTTAAATAAGTTTCAATTGAAGTATAATTTGGAGTATCGTATTTTGAGTGTAAAGGACGACCTTTTGCAGTAAGCTTTGGATATTTTTCTATTATTTCCTCTTCCCAATGTAAGTAAATTTTTACTATTTTTTTGATTAATTCTTTTTTTTCCTGGGGAATTTCAGGTAAATAGTTTTTGATTACTTCATATTCTTTTGGTGCACTATATTTCATCATTCTGGCATACTTATCCTGAACGATGTTTTCGCCACGGTGTTTTGCTAAAATCAAGTCTTCCAGATAACTTTCCAAGATTTCATCAGGCAATGTTTCCCATTGGCTTCTTCTCATAATTTCAAATTCCTGCGGATTATCTTGACATTCTGCCCTTCCTTCTGTATGATGCACATTTTGAAAAAATTCCCATTCTCTTTTTAAAATTTGTCTAATAAAACTTTCTTTTTTACTAACTTCTATTTCCATTTTTGATTCTCCTATTTTTAAATCCATAATTATTTCATAAAACACAATATTTTTTTATTTTCTATATTAGTCCATCGCAGGATTCCAGTTTCTTAACTTTTCGTCTTCTATTTTATTTTGCACAAAAGGTCCGTAATCCTGTAAAAAATCACTTGTTAATTGTCGTGGAACAATATTTTGATATTTCAATTCTAAAATTACATTAGCACTTATTTCTTCAATAATTTGGAATCTTCGGTTTACTGCACCAACTGGCAATTTTACCAATTCTTCAATTAGAAAATACGTTTTTTCTCCTAAAATTTTCAAATTTTTCAAGGCTTTTGGCATCCATTTATAAAACAGCTTATACTTTTTATTTAATAAAAAAATTATATGAATTGCCTCGTTTATAAACTCAGTTTCCGCCAGCCTTGCCGCCACAATCTCATTTCTTCTCATACACCGCAAATAGTTATATTGCCCAGATTGTGCCATTTTCATACATCTTGTGGCTATTTTATTAAGCCGTATATCTTCTGGAAAATATTTTTCCAAGTCACTTCTAATTTTTGTAAATTTTCCCAAATTATCTAAAAAAACTTCGCCATTAACCGCCGTGGAAAGCAATTCTTCTGGAATCAATCTCCAATCATACAAATTTTCAGGTGCCTTCACATCCCCCAAAAACTTAAAAAACCAATCATCCATATTCAGAACTCCACGTCGTCCATCTCCAAATTCACTCACATTCAATGCCCTAAATCCCAAGAATTCCTTAGGTAGCTCATTAAGCCTTTTTTGCAAATTCAGCCCATATTTCCCATAATCCTCCGAAGTTAGCCAAATACAGCAAGACGGTCCAAAATCATGATCCTGCGAAATCTCATCATCAAATCCAAAACATTCTGAACCTTCTCCCGCAAGTCCAGCCGCCATTTTTTCAAAAACTTCTGGAAACTCACTTTTTATAACTGGCAGATAAATTTCTTCAAAATATTTTCTTGAAAGTTCCAGTCCTTTTATTTTATTTGAATCCATTTTTTCTCCTTCTAAAAAAATCTAAACCATTTTTTCTTTTACAATTTCAATATTTTCCAAAATATTTTTATAATTATTACTTTCCTTTCCAAATGTTTTTTCACAGATTTCGGCACTTTCCTCGAATAATTCCAATGCTTTTTCGTATTCATTCTCTTCAAAATAAAAAGTTGCCATATTATTCAAAACTGCCGCATATAAATTGTGAGATTTTCCAACTTCCTTTTCAATTAATTTTAATGATTTTTGTAAATATTCTTCAGCTTTTTCGATATTTTTTACTTTTAAATAAGGCTGTACTAGATTACTTAGCGTAATTGCATACTGAATAGGATTTTCTCCAACTTTTTCCAGTACTTTCAGACTTTTTTCCTGCAGCTCAATCGCTTCTTCAAATCGCCCAAGTTCTTGATAAAATAAAGCCAGATTGTTACATACACTTGCATAAACATAATCATTTTGAAGATTATTAGCTTCATAAATTTTCATCGTATTAAGATAAATATCTTCTGTTTTATCATATTTTTTCATAAATCTGTAAACTTCCGCTAAGTTTAGGCTGCAAGTCGCATATGGAATACTGTCTTTCCCATACTTTTTCTCAATAAATCCTTGTGCTTTCAGCAAAGCATCTTTGGCTGTATCAAACTCCCCGACATATTTAAGTGTTCCCCCGACTTCATTCAAAATTTTAATATTCTCGTCACTTTCTTCCCCAAAAACATCTTCCGTAAGTTCTGCTAATTCCTTTAAAACTTTAACTTCCTCCACAACATTTCCCTGCTGCATAAGTTCTTTTCTCAAATTTGTCAATTCATTTATTCTAATTTTCTTTTCAAATTCGTTTAACATTTTAAATTTCTCCTTTATACTAATTTTTTAGTTATTTGTAAAGTTTTTTATATTTTTTTTGATACCTTGCTAATATAATTATTTAATTATCTAACTAATTCTTTATTATTTGAATAGATTTCATTTTTAAATTTATTACTTAATAAAAGTTTACCACACAAAATTATATTCTGCAATAGTTTAAAAATATTTTTATAAAATAAAAAGCCAGCAATTAGCCAGCCTTTATTAATAAGTTTGAATTATTTCCTGCAGTTTTCAATAAATTTATCAAAGATTCTTTGCATTTTTTCATTTCCACGAACTGCCATCATTTCAGGATGCCATTGAACAGCATAAAAGAATCTGTGATTTTTATTTTGGAAAGCCTCTATTATTCCATCATTTGCCTTCGCAATCGAAGTTAATTCATTTCCTAAATCTTTTATCATTTGATGATGATAGGAATTTACCCTTGCTTTTTCTCCAAAAATTTCAAATAAAATATTGTCCTTTTCAATGTTTATATCGTGTGTTGGCAAATCTGGAAGCCATTTTTGCATATGATTAATTGTTGTGCCTGTATATTTTACATCTTGATACAGACTTCCACCAAAATAAACATTTGCAATTTGAAGTCCACGGCAAATTCCAAAAACAGGTTTTCCAGTTTTCATAAATTCATCTAAAATTACAAGCTCAAATTCATCACGTTGCGGTGTAATGCTTCCAACCTCCTGCAGACAGTCTTCTCCATATAAAACTGGATCAGGATCTCCCCCGCCCGAAAGTAAAAGTCCATCTAAAACTTGTATCTGTTCCTTTATAACTTCAAGATTTTCAGTTATTGGCAAAATAAATGGAATTCCTCCAGCATTTATGACGGCTTTGCTATAATCTACTGAAACTATTGTTTTGTGGTCATTTAATCTGTTTGGATTTAATTCCAGCGAAGTAGTGATTCCTATTAATGGTTTTCTTTTGTTATTCATTTCTGTAATTCCCTTCTTTACTTTTTATATCTACTTATCTGCTTTTTTTTATTTAAAATTTCTCACTCTTCCAAAAAAGTCAATAAAATTCTTATAAGTTACCATCTCAATCTCATTTTGAGAATACCCTCTCTTTTTCAAGGCTTTTTCCACATTTCCCAGTTCTGTAACATCGTGCAATCCTGAAAGTCCAGAAACTTCTTCCCCTTTTGGCGTATAATATTCTGCAAAATCAAGTCCAAATCCAACTTTATCCAGCCCAATTTTTTCAGCCACATATTCCAGATGATTTAAAAGCATTTCCAAATTTTTATCACTTTCATTTTGACTGACAAAATTATGATAACTATTCATTCCAACCATTCCACCACGTTCACCAATGCACAAAATCTGATCATCAGTTAAGTTTCTCATTGATGGACAAAGACTTCTTGCATTTGAATGGGAAGCAAAAAACGGTTTTTTAGAATGTTTTGCAATATCCCAGAAAGTCTTATCATTTGCATGTGAAACATCAAGCAGAATTCCAAGTCCATTAATTATTTTCACAGCATCAATTCCAAGTGGTGTAAGCCCTCTGTTTTTATCCCCGCTTTGCCCTGTCGCAAAAGCATTTGTTTCATTCCAAGTCATTCCAATATGTCGCACACCAAGCTGATGCAGCAAATAAATATAGTCAAGCTTATCCCCAATTCCAGGAAGCCCTTCAATTCCAAGCACAACTCCAAATTTTTTATCCTTTTCATTCAGGTTTTCCCAATTTTCTATCATTTCAAAATCAGATGGCTCTTTTATTATTTTTACTAAATCCTTTGCATAATGCAATTCTTCAGTCATTGCCCTTAAATCTGCAAAAAAATATTCCTCAGCATTTTCTACTTTATTTACATTCAAATAAATTACAAAAATTCCTCCAGAAAGTCCTCCCTTCAAAAATTTTTCCTTATATTTATTTCTTATAACATCTTTATTCCCCTTTTTATATTCCCAAAAATTATCTGTCCACACATCTGCGTGCATATCGAAAAACATTAATTTTTCCTTCTTTCTTTATTTTTTATTTTAATTATTCCCCTTAAAATAATCAAGCACTTCAACCAGACTATTAAACTTCTTATAAACTAATTTTTCAATTTCTTCTGTCGGTTTCAATTTATCTGGTACCATAATTGGAAATGTTCTCGCTGCATGTGCTGCTCTTATTCCATTAAAAGAATCTTCAAATATGACAGTTTTTTCTGGAGATACTCCCGCCTTTTTTGCTCCTATCAAAAATACTTCAGGATCGGGCTTACCATGAACTACATCTTCTGCCGTTACAAAATAAGAAAAATATTTTTTTAGATCTTTTCCATTAATTAAAGCTTCTGCCATAAACAAATCCGAAGAAGTCGCCAGAATCATTTCTTTATTATTTTCCCTCAAAAATTTTAAAAGTTCCAACGCACCTGGTTTTAAAGGCACTTCACTTTTTTTAGCCAATTCTAATATATGATTCTTTACTTTCCCCATCATCTCATCATAAGGAAAGTCCTGCCCCAATGACTCTTTAAATAATATTCTCGCCTTATCATCTGTAACACCTGTTGTCTTTTCCACAATATCCTTTGTTATTGTATATCCCATTTTTTTAGCCACTTCACGCCCATATCCAACATAAATAGTTTCTGTGTCAAATAGCAATCCATCCATATCAAATAGAAATAATTCAATTTCATCAAAAAATTTTTTCCCCATTGCAAGTTTCTCCTTATTTTTTTATTTTATTCATTTATAAAATTCTAAAAAATTCCGTTAATACAGTATTTCTAAATTTTTATTTTTTATGTTTGTTAAAAAATTATTTTTCACTCTCAAGTATTGAAACAGAACGATGAGCAACAGAAGTTATCACTTCATTAAACTGTAATATTCCAACACTTAAAAATATCGCCACAGCTAGATGTTCACCTTCTCTTGCCAATCCAATTTTACCACCGACACTAAGTCCATTTATAATCGCCTCAATTTGACTCATTGCTTCTCGCATTGCACCAATTACCGCTCCATCGTGAGTATGCACATCTTGAATAAGATTATTTCTTTTTGCCGCCATTAATGCACTTTCTATAAATTTAAAACGAGATTGAGGCATTGCACCACCAACATTTACTGCTGCTGTTTTTATTCCTTGTTCCTTATATTCCTTCATCAATTTACGTTCTTCATCTCGTGAAGAAATCGACATTCTTAATGCTATTCTGCATATTTCTACACTTTTATTATTCTCTTCCATTTTAAAATCCTCATTTTTCATCTTTTTGACAACTTTCTTCTTCTAAAAGAAGTTTAATTGCTTCTACATATCCATCCTTACCTTTTCCATAAATTTGAGCAATACAAGCTGCTGCTGTAACCGAAGTTTTTCTAAATTCTTCTCTTTCTTGAATATTACTCAAATGAACTTCTACTGTTGGAATCGATATTGATTTTATCGCATCTAAAATTGCATAGCTGTAATGAGTGTAGGCACCTGGATTTATTACAATTCCATCAAAATTTCTAAAATATGCCGATTGTAAAAAATCTATAAGTTTTCCTTCAGAATTTGACTGCAAAATATCTATTCTCACTTTTTTGTCTGAAAATTTATCTTTTATATAACTACAAATACTTTCATAGTCATCATTTCCATAGATATTTTTTTCTCTGATCCCCAAAAAATTTAAATTAGGCCCGTTTATAATCATTATTTTTTTCATTTTTACACATCCTTATTTTTTAATTTAAAGTTTTCCCTTTAAAACTGTAATTATTCTTTCAACAATTACATTCATATCATCATCATTTTTTATTATAATATCTGCATATTTTCTATATAATTTTATTCTTTCATCGTACAATTTCCAAAGATTTTCAATATTTTGTAAAAGAGGTCTATTTTCATGATTTTCCTCCAAAATATTCTCAATCGCTCTGTTAAGAAATATAATAATCCCATTTTTCTTCAAAATATCAATATTCTCTTTTTTTTTGACAGCTCCTCCACCAGTTGAAATAATGACCCCTTGTCTTTTAGATACTTCTTTTAAATATTTTGTTTCAAGTTCTCTGAAATGCTCTTCGCCTTCCTTTACAAAAATATCTGAAATAATTCTATTTTCCTTTTCTTCCAAATATTTATCTACATCTATAAAAGGATAATTGATTTTTGGGGATAAACGATATCCTATCGTACTTTTCCCGCAAGCAGGCATCCCAATTAATACTATATTTTTCATAAATCATCTACTTTCCTAATAAAATAAAGTTTTTTGTTTCCCTTACCCTGCTCAAATTTTATAATTTATACTGAATTTTATTTATCTATTTAGATAATACTTACAAAATAGTAAACTATATTTTCTTAAACTGATTTTCACTTTCTGAATATTCATATCTAGCTTCTGAAAACCTATTTAATAAACTATCCTTATCAACACCATAATAATTTACAAAATCATCCAAATCTAAAAATTCATCACGTAATTTCATATTTACAAAACTATAAAGCAACATTATATCTTTAGTTTCAAAATTTATCATTTCATCTCCTCATTTTGTTTTTTATAAAATTATTTTTACTTTTGATTCATCATTTTCATCAATATTCTCAATTACTATATTTTTACTTGAATCAGCAAATAAAGTATAATATTCATTTCCACGTTTTTCTAAAAAATCTCCAACTTTAACATTTTCAGTTCCAAGCTCACCCACAACTTCATAAATCTCATTATAAATAGTTTCTAAAAATCCAATATCAAAAATAGTGAATAATTCTGGCTCGTTATCAATTCTTAAAAAAGCCTTTTCTGGAACAATAAAATACAAAGTTGATTCATATCCCATATTTATTCCAAAAATAGAATATCCACGATGTTCTAACTCATAATTTACAATTGAATACAATATATCCACAAGAGATTCGTCATATTCTAGTTCTTTTAAACGTATATTATCCCATTTTACATTTAGGCTGTCAGGATTTATACCTTTTTTTTCAAGCAATTCCCTAAATCCTTCTGTATAACCTTTTGCTGCAAATTTATAAAAATAATTATCTGAATACTTTACTAAATATTGATAGTAGAAATCTGAAAATGTGCTAATCTTATTTTCAGAATCATTTAAAAATTCTTCTCCCAAATACTTTTTGACAGCTTCTTCAGCTTCAAATAAATATTCTCTTCTAGCCTCTATATACTTCAAAAAATTATCAGTATCTAGCACTTCTGCAGCAAAATCGTCAAGTTCATTATAAATTGACAAATCAATATGATTTAATATATCATTTTGATTTACTTTCTTTCTAGTATTCAAAGTTTCAATTTCATTAATTTCTTCCTTTTTTTCTTGTTTCTTTCCATCTAAATTTTCACTATTATCCATTTTGACTCCCATATAGTAAATTTACGTTAATAAAGGATAACGCATAATCCTTTTTCAATTATTTAATTTATCTCCCTGATAATTTGTTCTTGCTAAGAATTATTTCCCTTGCTTATTTCCAATTGACTGAACTATAAATTTAATATTTGAAATATTTTCAAATTTTACCAATTTTTTTAATTTTTCTTTATTTTCATACGATAACGAAGAACTATCGATATAATTGTCAAACCATTTATCATAATTTCCATATAATTTTCTCAATTTTTTTAAACTTGATTTTGCTGAAGATGCGACTTTTTTCTTATCCTTTCCTTCATTTCCTCTTATATCTAGCACTCTTTCCAGTTTGTCATATTCATTATTTACAAGTTCCTTCATTTTTGTTGAGGACATTTTTTCATATTCTTCTTTTGAAATTTTATCACCGCTACTATACAAATAATCATAAATTGCATTAATATTCTCATCTACAGTTTTACCATCCTTTTCAGCTTCCAAATATGTATTCATATTCAAATTAAATGTTTCAAGCAGTAAATAAGTATTCGTATAAGAATACGACTGAAATTCCCCTGTATCTTCTAAAAAACTTCCAAATGCACTTTTTAAAAATTTTGGATATTCTACAACATAATCACTATAATATGCATACATCGATCTAAAATTAGATCTTCTATTTCCCGTAAGTCTTGCAAATTCCCTATCAAAATATGAACGATTTTCACTATACAAAGTCGCCATTACTTCTGAATATGCAGAATTTCCAACAGCTTCTCCACTTTTCAAATTAGCCGATGAAAAATACTTATCAAAAATTGTCTTTTGCCTTACATTTCCTTCATCAATTATTTCCTTATTTGTCTTTGCAAAACCAATAGCCGCAACGACAATTACTCCTATCATTATTTTTTTTAACATAAAATCTTCCTTTCTTCTTAACTCTTTTTATATTTTTTTATTAATTTTTTCACTAATGTTGTATATTCAATAATCAGATCTCTTTATTTATATAATTTTTCTGATAATCTTTTATGAATTTCTTCAACAATCTTTATATCATATTTTTCTTTGTGCCATATTTCTTCAGACTTAATTGCTTGTGAAATAAGCATCATAAGACCATTTGCCACCTTTGCCCCTTTTGCTTTGTATTTCTTCATAAGCACAGTTTCTTCAGGATTATAAACAATATCCACAACTGCATTTACATCAATCAAATTTTTGTCCTCAAGTGGGCAATTATCAACTGCAGGATACATCCCCACTGGTGTACAGTTTACAATTAATTCAATATTTCTAAGTCCTGCAATTGATGAATAATGAATCAATCTGTCCTGATTTCTGACTTTAAAAGGATCATGTTCTATAATTGTCGCAAGAAAAATATTTTCCGCTCCGCTATCAATTAATCCATTATAAATAGCTTTAGAGGCACCTCCTGTTCCTAAAACAAGCACCTTTTTACCATTTACATCAATTCCATTCAATTCCAATGTTTTAAGAAAGCCAAAATAATCTGAATTATTTCCAATAAGTTTCCCATCCCTTAAAGTTATCGTATTTACTGCTCCTATTTTTTTAGCAGTTTCTGACACTTCATCAAGATATTTAATAACTTCCAGTTTATACGGAATTGTAACATTAATTCCATTAAACTTTCCATTTCTTATACTTTTCATTAATTCTTCAACTTCATCAATTTCTCTTTCAATCATTTTATAACTTGCATTTTTCCCAGTCAGCTCAAAAAAAATTTCATGAATTTCCTTTGAATAGCTATGTCCTAATTTTTCTCCTAATAATCCAAATTTTTCCATTTTTTTCTTTTCCTTCCTGAATTCTTGATATTAATTTTTATAACATTATTATTTAATATTTTTTTATTTATCAGTTATTTTAAAAAGTCTATGAAATCTAATAATTTTTTTTGTTTCTATCTTTTAACACGAGTTCAAAATATCTTGCAGAATAAATTATCAAATAAATCTATTTTAAAATTTTAATTCATCTAAATCTTTTCCTGTCAATTCCCTATATTCTCCCAGCTTCAGATTTTCATCCAATGAAAGACTTCCCATTTTTACCCGCTTCAAATAAAGAACTTCATTATTAACTGCCTTAAACATTCTTTTTACTTGATGAAATTTTCCTTCGGAAATTGTTATGTAAACTTGATTATTATCATTTTCACACGAATCTTCAGAAATTATTTCAACTTTTGCTTTTTTCGTTATAAAATTTTCCTCCAGCTTTATCCCTTTTTCTAATATTTTCACATCATTTTCACTAAGTGGCTTAGCGATTTTTACATAATATTTCTTACTCACATGTTTTTTAGGAGAAAGTAAATTATGTGATAAAACTCCATCATTTGTAAGTAAAAGCAAGCCTTCAGTATCAATATCCAACCTTCCAACAGGAAAAATATCATAAGTCCTGTATTTATCATTTAATAGGTCAATAACAGTTTTATGATGGTTATCCTCCGTCGCAGAAATAACTCCAGCAGGTTTATTCATCATAATATAAACAAACGGTTTATAACCAACAACCTTATCTTCATATTTTATGATATCCTTTTTTTCATTAATATGAATTCTTCCATCCTTTATAAAAATACCATTAACACTAATCTTTCCTTTTTTCAAAATCTCCTTGACTTCTTTTCTCGTTCCAATTCCTGAATTTGCTAAAAATTTATCTAATCTCATCTAATTCTTTCTTTCTTTTTATTTTTATTTATAAAATTCTACTAATCTGAATATATTTCCAAATTATACAGCTTATAATTACCTAAAATCTGTAAATAATTTGATTTTTCTCGTATTTCCTCGAGTGCCATTTTTACCTTTTCGCTAGACATATTTCCCTCAAAATCAATGTAAAAATAATATTCCCAAGGTTTATTTACTCTTGGGCGTGATTTTAAATTTACCATATTTAACCCATATTTGTAAAAAATTTGCAATAATCCGATTAATGCTCCTGATTCATTGTTTGCACTTGTTACAATACTTATTTTATCACTTCCATCAATTACAGTATCTTCACTTGAAATGATAAAAAATCTCGTATAATTTTCCTCTTCATTATTAATATTTTTCTTTAATAATTCAAGTCTGTAAACTTCCTTCGTTTTCATATTCGCAATACAGGCATTTTCTTTTTTACCTTCTGTTGCAATGTATTTTCCACTAATTGCAGTATTTGTCATACGATTAAGATGCCATTCGTGCTTTGATAAAAAATGTGAACATTGCATAAAAGCCTGTTCGTGAGAATAAATATTTTTTATATCTTCAATTTTGCTTCCCTTTAAACCCAAAAGATTATGTGAAATCTTATGTCTAACTTCTCCAATTATATGAATATTTTTTGTATTAATTAAATCAATACTATCCCGAACTTCCCCCACAATGGAATTTTCTATTGGCAATATTCCAATATCTATTTTTTTTGTATGCACAGCTTCTACCAAATTCTTATGCGAATTAAAATGAAAAATATTTTTACTTTCTTCAATGCTATCTACATCTAAATTTTTATTATTTTTCAAAATATTTATAAGCACTTCATAAGCATACGACCCTGGAACTCCTGTATACCCCAACTTTTTATTCTTTAAATCCAAATCATTTACATATTTAGTTGAAATTCCTATTTTAAATTTTTGATATTCCTTACTAGAATCCATAATATCCTTTAAAATCAATTCAATATAATGATCTAATTCCTTATTTTTCACTCTTTTTAAATTTTTCTGAACAACTTCCTTTTCCCGTTCCTCATCAAAGATTCTTTTCCCCGTCTGCTTTTTAAACTGTGCCACTTCCTGCACAATTTCCAGCCTTTCCTCAAGCAATTCTACCAGCTGGCTATCTAATTTATCAATTTTTTCCCGAATTTTTCCTAAATCTAAATCTTTATCTGTATTCATTTATCTTTCCTTTTTATTTTTTATTTAAAAACAAGTTATTTTATTATACCATAACTTTTTTAATTTTTCTTTAGATTACTTTATAAATA
>ERZ773055.599-NODE-599-length-20420-cov-6.802504_pt1 | contig 20420 bp, 36 predicted proteins | sample MGYA00580515_ERZ773055 | MGnify/ENA primary metagenome ERZ773055 (study PRJEB29015, sample SAMEA2737993) | human oral metagenome | biome: human oral; feature: human-associated habitat; material: dental | place: China | collected 2064 ...
CCTAATCGAGGACGATCAGCAAACCCGCGACAAACGGGACGGGACGACAGACGCCGTGACGACGGACAAGCCACAAGGACCTACCTTGAGTGATGAGCCGCCGACGTAACCGACTGATCTAGGCCGTAACGCGCATTGGCAAGCTGATTAGAGTGTATAGTTTAGCCGTCGTAAACCGCTTATAGACAGCGCAAGGCGACGTAAAATAAACGTCAAAACAGAGCCGAGTTACCTACCTGTTGGTAGATTGATCCAGAGCCTGATAGAGAGCGAAACGGCGGGAGCAAGTCGTCGCAAGCAAAAATCGGGCTTTGTTATGAGTCTATCAAATGGGTTTTTAAGGAGTGATAAAAAATGTTGACACAAAATGTACTCAAGAGGCTCCGGAAACGCTTTGAAAGCGTCGCCGATCCCTTTGAAAATCCCCTTGAAATGATCTCTTTTGGGATGGACGGAATCGTGGTTCTCGATGCGTATGAAAACGCGTGCTTTGAGGACGCAAAAAATGTGATCCTTCGGGATCAAGCGCAGTCTACCCTTGGCCGTTTATACGGCATCTCCTGTCGGCTGCACCTAAAAGATACGGTCGTGCTTATGACGCATGACCTTCGATCAGCGACGATTTCTTTCTCCGATGCGGAAAAAATCCTGCGCCAGATCGAGAAAGATATAAAAGAACTTTAGTCGAAACGCGTCCGGCGATGTCGGGCGCGTCTGTAGGAATTGGCCTACCTACACTGATGAGACAGGCTAAAAATGATTTTTGAAAGGGGATTTTATCATGACGTATGAAGAGCGCTGGAGCATGGTGGAGAATTTGAAGGAAGTCACTGTACGTAACTCGACGAATCGTCCGGTTTACGAAGGCGGGCATCGCGAGGCGATCGTTGCGATCGTCGTTGATCCTTCGATGGGAGACGATCCGCATGAAGAATATATCGCCTGCAACATTCCACTGAGCAGCTATTGCGGCTCTCATGAGTCGCCGTTGGCAAAGCTGCGGAATTTCCTGCCGGTCATCAAGCAGATCGTGACACTAGAGCAGCATTGTCGTTATGACGGTGGCTGCTATGCAAACGACGTGATCGCCACCACCTGCGAGGCGCACATCTACGAAAACGACGGCTCCGAGCCGATCTCGATGCTCAAAAGCATTCCACTGTGAGAATTAGAGGAAAATATCATGAAAAAGAACATTAACGGCGTCGCTTGCTACGAGCACCATACCAGCCTTTTCCGTGGTTATGTTTCCCGTTGCTTGACCGCGCCTCTTTATGAGGAATATGATGGCCGTTTTGGCCGCGGGTACCGCGAGCTTATCCCGAACAGGGACAGTTCCAGGTATTCCTTCGTGCGGTACTGGATCGCAGTATGATCCAGTACCGTCGCCATGTGCTGTCGTCTACCATGCCGAAACGCGTCTGATCGTGAAACGTGATCGGGCGCGTCCGTGATAAGGTGGCTCCTGTCACGCCGATGAGGCAAGCCGCAGAAAGAAATGGAGGAATTCATTATGGCAAAAGTACGGCGTGTTTCGGGTATTGTTATCCCGCGTATTTACTGCGTACGCCTCGAAGGCGACTGGGCTTATATCGGCTCCAATGTTATCAAAGGCGACGTCCCGGCTGTCGTGGCCTCGGACTTCCTTTGCAGCCGCGCATCGGTTGAGGACGTTCTCGATGTCGTTTACGAAAACGAGCGGCAGCTTGCTCGTGACTGCGATTATTTGCGGTCATTCGAGGACGACGCGGAAACGTATGACACCATGGAGGCCGCCTGCAACGAGCAGCGGCTTCGGGATTTGCTCGAATATTACGGGCAATAGGAAAATTTTCTTCGATTCGAAAAGAAAGGAAGGTTTACCATGGAAAAGATTATTGGTACTTATGGTTTTACCAATGATAGCGGAATCGCGGTCGTAGGTGTCGAGCACGGCGTCGATGACGTTGTACTCTATCGGTATGTCAACGGAGAGCAGCGGTCGCGGCTTTGCAGGTCGCGTGTTCGCAACAGCGCGAGCGGTCGCGCGTATTTTCAGACGCGTTCCGGTAGAATCCATCTCGATGAGGTTATAAGGACGGATATTTAAGAGGAGGCAAAACCATGAAAATGAAAACCACAAAGAAATACATGCAGCACCTTTTCGGGCACAATATCATTTCTGTCGGCTATTGCGCTGTCCAGTTCCTTTTGCGCGGCCGTGAACCTATGTGGTACACGACATCTCGCGTCTACGGATGGCGTGCCGATGTGTATAACCTTGGGAACGTGCTTGCCCTTTCAACAGGTTATGCGCCGTTTGGCAGCATCAATCTTGACTATGATTTTGTCCAGAAGTATGAGAATGCGGCGGCTGAGGCTCTTTCTAAGAGCGACAAGGCCGAACACGAGCGCATCTTCCAGGCGTTCGTTCAGGCTGTTCGTAACGGAGAAGGGAGAAAATGATACTGTGACTTGCTTAAGCCCTTCTATTTCTTTCGATGTGAATCGGAGGACGTAGAAGGGTTTGATGGAGGCCACAGGCTAGGATGGGTTTCATGTAGAAAAGGAGGCAAATATTATGAATGATAACGATATGCAGCTCGATAATTTCTTGCTGTATTACGGCAGGATCATGTCGGAGCTGGATTCCCTGAAGAAAAAGGCAGAAAACCACTTCGGGGTAAAGCCGGACGACATCGACCGCTCGGTTCTGTATAAGGCGCGGCGCACGGTCGAAGTCCTGCGCTATGCTAACAGGTTTTGGGAGGAAACAAATTATGATGACGTATGACAAGGCAACGCGCACGATCCGCATCGAAAACGGATACTGGAAGCCCGTTGCTATTTTCCTCAGGGACGGCAACGAACAGGTGCGGGGAAAGAAAATCGGTGGCTATGAAATTCTTTTCGAGCTTCCGAAAGAAGGCACGAAGGCGACGCTGCGTACTTCTCTCGGCGTTCGCAAAGTCACGATCAAGCCGACAAAAAAGGAAGAGGAGCGCGACCTGTTCAGAATCACAAAGACGCAGTTTCAGGTCGGGGAAATTGCACAGGGAACAACGTCCGAGCCGATACTGCTCGACGGCCTCGAAGCGCTTGAATACGTTCTCGGCAAAAAAGGAGACAAGCCCGAGCAGATCGATGATATGACGGGATGGATTGAAAAATTCATTCTCCGATACGCCCGGAAGACTGGGCTGCTGCTGGATTCTGACCTTGTCTTTGATGAGGAATGGAAGGCGATTTGTTGCCGTCCAGACTTTGAATATGGGAAGGATTATAGCTTCCTGTATTCCGACGTGATTCAGAAGGCTATATAGGGGAATGGAGGGATAAAAATGACAGCAAAAGACCAGAAAAAGATCATGCTGGAAAAGCTGATCGAGCCGATGTGGATTTACTACTGCCATACCGAGCGTAGCACGCAGCACGGCGCGCTCACCGTCTTCTATGCGTATATTCGCGCATGGAAGGCAGTCGGTCTTGACGTTCCAGACGATCAGAAGGTTCAAGTCATCATGGGAGAGGCCTTAACCGTGTTTGGAGAAGCCTTTTCTTATAAGGAAAACGACGTGCGGGAGTACGTCATTCAAAAATATATGGAAAGGGAGACAAAGCCAGGAGACGATCCAAACTAAGCATTTTCGACCGAGCCGAGCGCGTGATGCCGTGCGATACACTGCACATGGTTGATCGCGTTCTGGCTTCGTTGATAGGTGCGTCGTAGAAGGGAGAACAGAAAACGAAAGAAGTCTGGAAATACTTTGTCCGTTATGCGGCAGAGGATTCGTTTGCCGTAAAAGAAGGCAAGAGGCGTGAAGGCGCATCCGATGCCGAGCTTGCGTACACAGAAGGCGCATATAATGCAGCCTATACCTGCGCCGTTGCGTCCGGATATAAGGGGCGTTATTTGCACAACGTCGTTGATTCCATTGACGGCATCATGGAAAACTACATCAAAAACGGAGGCGATCCGTATAGTATAGCAAACTGCATGGATGAGGTTTTTGAGAGGCTCGGGGACATGGGCTTCGACGGACAAGAATAAGGGAGGTTATATAATGAAAGAATCGACACGCAAGTACACCAGGGAGCGCATGGAGGAGCTTGTAGAAGTTTTCTCCGATTCGTCTAGGAGAATGGCGCTGACCGACGAGCAGCTTAAGGCAGCACCTACAGTCGAGGAAGCAATAGAGGCCATCTTTGGCGATGTCGCATAGGCAAAGGGGAACGCTATGAGGATAACATACTATTATTTTCCCGATTCGCTACCGCTAGAAGAGCGCATCAGCGCTTATCTGGCTGCGTCTGGTGTTAAACTGGACATGAGCGACAAATTCGATAGATGCAGGTATCGCACCATATCGGAAGACATTAGGGACGGCAGGATCGCCGTTTCTATCACGATTGCCAAGAAACTGATACGCTCTATTGGTGGGGAAGCAGAAACGCACCACATTGAGCGCGATGGTACGGTTTTCGAGGTTACGCCTGTTAGATTGGTGGGAAATAATTCTCGCCACAAATACAACAGGCATCTATAAGGCAGGTGATAACATGATTACTGCCTGTCTATTGATCGCGCTGTTTTTGTATATAGAAAAATGACGAACTACAGCGCTCTACGACGTGCTACGACGATCCGAACTACGACGAAACTGAGCATTTTTCGACGGCGCAGCGAACGCGGATGACTGCGACACATCGTTCGCGTTCTAGCTGTTTCTTCGATTCGCCAAGGGTTTGACGTGGGTACGATGTAGGTTTAGATATACGTCGATAGACATCGTGAGATCATGGAAATAGCAGGAAAAATAAAGCATCATATAGAAAAAAGACATGATAAAAAATAGAACGGTATGGCGCAGACGGCGTGGACTAGCAGGACAGAGGAGGACTCATCATGACCAAGAGGGACGTTATATACAAGACATCGGAAGGCGTAGTTATGGAAGGCTACGTCGAGTCAGAAGTAGACTATAGGGGATATGATCCTATAGACTATGCAAGGGTTTGTCTCACATCAGCAGATGGCACACTGCGGTTGAATTTCAGCCGCGACATGGTGGAACATCTCGGAGGACAGGGACAGAAGAGTGTGTCAGAGGATTTGTATATCGACCACATAGACGATAGCAAGGTCATTGGGCGCGATCTCGTTGACGTGAGCGGTGGAAAACCTCATTTCGTAGACCTCTACGCTGCGGGAGAATGGGGAAGGATCGTCAGAGAGGCGCTAGCCTCTGTAGGACGCTGACAGGCAAAGAGGAGGCACATCATGAATACAACACTGTTTTTGAATCACAACGTAGGTGGCTATCATCACTCTTGGTCTATGGTGCCGATGGGTACCACATCCGAGGAAGTCGAAGTGCAGCTCCCGAACGGCGTGGAGGTCGTGGAGACGGAAGGCTTCTCGAAGGCGTTTGAATACGAAGGGGACATCACAGCATCTGTCCTCAACAAATATAATGGGGAGGGCTGGCCGCGCCCCTATCTGGTGTTCTGCATCGACGGAATCGTATATCCAAAATACATGGAGATTCTGGATGATGGCATTAGAGAAGTTTGCTACAGAAAGAAAGCTCTCACGGAGGGATAAACCATGGAAAACACGGAAGTCACTATGGAGAAATTGATGGAAGAGTTTGAAATATATCTGGGCAATAAAGCGGAGAGAACGAAAAAGCTGTATATGGAAAATATGCGGCAGTTTGACTTCTCCGATCTGCCAACAAAGAGGCATATCGCGCGAAAGACAAATGAGTGGCTAGATAATGGTTTGAGCTACAATACAGTGCTCGCCAGGTATTCCGCTCTCAAGAAGTTTCTTCATACGTTCTCACGCTATTTTAGCGCAGAGGATATAAAAGACATGATAGCGTATATGGGAGAGCTTAAAGGCTATACTCCCGAGACGGTGTACGCAAAGCCCGAACAGGTGGAGCGTATAATAAAAACAGCGGAACATAGGGAAGCCCTGGCTGTCGCTCTCATGTTTTATATGGGCATGAGAATCTCCGATGTCGTCGCGCTGCGTATGGAGCAATTCAAAAGAGACAAGGCGGGAAATGTATTCCTTAAGTATCGCGATAAGAAGACGAAGAAGCTGCATGAAGTACAGTTCTTTGAAAATGTTGGCCTGCTCTATCACCTGTATGTGTTTGGGCAGCGTGAGAAAATCATTGGTAACTGGAAACCGAACCAAAATATACCGTCGGAAGACGGGAAGTACCTGTTTGTCGGTCAAAAAGGAAAACTCACGGCACGATGGCTTCAGAAGCAGGTCAAGAAGCTATGCGTCTACTGCGGCTTTCCTGAGTTACATTGCCATTCGTTCCGTCACGGCTGCGGGACTGCATACGCGAAGGCAGGCGCATCGGCAAATGTGATCCAGAAAGTGTTAGGGCACGCAAACATGAATACGTCTATGAGGTACATCCACCTTGCAGAAAAAGACGTGTTCAATATCGGGCGAGAGGTGTTCGGGGTATGATTACGGCCTGCACACTGGTTATCCTACTGTTTTCTGAATAAGTAAAAGGAGACATCATGAAGTTCGATAAAATCAGGGAAGAGCTGGCAAAAGGGCCAGTCACGAGAAGACGAGGCGACGATCCTCTCAAAAGAATAGAAGAACTCGAAAAACCGTGGGGAGTCCCGATGGTATGGGACATTTCCGTTAGCTTTAGTTTCCGATGGGAAAAGGATGGCATGGAGGTTACTTGCGAGGGGAGCTACTACGATTCGGAGGATGGCGAGGTTCCAGTGCAGTCCTTGCCTGTTGGAGACGGAGGAGTAAACAAAGAGGCCGCTGCCTTATGTGGGGTCTTGAATAAAATTCCTGCGCTGAAGTACGAGCTTTGTTATATAGAGGAGCATCGGCTCCTAGGCAGGCTCTTTGGAGACAGACATACCTTCTATACTCAAAGCTGGGCGAATCCGTATGGTATAAGCGACAATATTATTCCGGAGTTTGCGCCAACGGAGGGGATCAAGGGAATTAAAGCTGCCATGTCGCGTCTTGGGTTCGACTGCGAAGGCATCACGACGCTTGTATTCAAACGCCGTCGCGATAATATCTACTGTATGCTACAGAAAGAAGAAAGAGGTGAAGGACATGAGGGAGATTAAGCGATACGCCTGCGAGTTCTGCGGGACAGAGTTCTCTGATCGGGGGAAAGCTACGGCCTGCGAGAAGTCGCATAAGTCTCCTGTGGAGATTGTACGTTGCAGGTATAACTCCATCGGAGTAGATAAGACGGGTTATCCTCAGACGGTCACGATCAAGATGAAGGACGGGAAGGAAATTATTTACAAAAAGTAGAATAAGGAAGGAGCGCGAAGGTGTGAAAGTAGAAATCACAGAAGAGATTGCCCGCAACATTATCGGTGATGGGCATGTGACAGACGTGAGAGAGATTGGCTATTATGTTGGTTACAAGTGGAATTTCGACGGCGATTTCTCTACGGTAAAAGGGGTTCCTCTTTACGCTAAAGTCGAACTGCGAGAGGGTGAATCTCCCGATCGTCTGGGTTTTAGGCAAATTGGTGTAGAAATAGCTTACCCTGCGAGAAAATACTTCTTGGAAGCAAAAGACAGGTGCACAGAGGCAGAACGAGATATTTCTTCTGCGCTAGGTGGCAACATCGACCATCTAAAACGCACTCTTTGGGATAGGTGCTACGACGTTTCTAAGCCAGAAGTACGAATAATAGGCGACAGGCTAAATCCTAAAGACGGCTGGAAAATATACTGGAACTCTCTCAGGGAAAGGTGTGACTGGATAACTGCTTATGTGTATGCCTTCGATCGTGATAGAATATATTTTTTAGGGGAAGACGAAAATGAGCTGAAAGGCAAGTATATGAGACTCACTTATCGAGGTAGGGTTCACGTTCAGATTCCTATTAAATACAAGGTACGGCCTGCGAACTCGCGTCTTTTCCGAGACACCGTAGAGAGATTTTTTATCAAATACGGCTATGCTATAGACGAGCAAGGATTTACAATTTGGAATAACGATTGAAGTAACATTTATGATAAGAACCCTGCGGGAGCAACAAAAGGAGATCGAGCGTCTGAGCAGGGAAAACGAAGAGCTGAAAAGGCGCTGTGGTGTCAGTGAAAACGAAGTGCCAAACTGAGCATTTTTCGGCTGGGCAGCGAGCGCGGATGACTGCAACACTTCGTTCGCGTTCTAGCTGTTTCTCCGATTCGCTATAGGTGCGACGTATGTGTATCTAAACATTCCATTAAGGAGGCATACGCATGAAATATACAATGTGGTATGAAGGCCCCAAGAAGTATGCAAATGACCGTTTTGACGGCGACTTCACTCATTCTATGGGGATTGAAGGAACGAAAGCTATGCAAGCTCTTGTTGATCGCATGGCATCCGATTCCGAAGTTCGATGGATGAAGGTATTTGCCAATACATATGACTACAAAGGCACACCTTTCGGCTCACTTCCTTGCAGCTCCGATGGCGTAATTCCCCTTTACGAGAAGCAAGTCGTCGATGGGGTTATCTATGAGGCATGGTCACTAACTGGACAGAAAATTCCGAAAACGTGCAGTAAAAAAGAAGCTTTGAAGTGGATTGAGGAGTACGAGCGAGCTGCGGAAATTAGCACGGTGCGCTATTATGAGAAAAACCAGGAGGAGCAGGATGCATTTTCATACATGTTCCTCGATGATGACGTAGAATGGAGTATTGAAGAGCTTCTGGTAGCACATAAGATTGAAGGCGCAATCATGCACGTTCTCGAAGAAGCCGAAACCAAGGGCAGGCCGGACGTAGTAAAGATGTTTTTTGACCACTATCTGAACAGCATAGACGGCGAAGAAGAAGACGTAGAGAATGCTCGCTATGTTATCCGTAAATATTTCTCGTCCTTGTATAACGACTTCAAGAAAGAGGATAGAATCGGCCAGCTCCTTTGCGAGCACGAGCTTCGGTGGGCTATTGAGACATTCTTTCCGAATGGAGAAGGTGTCGCATGGCGTATTCATCAATATTGCGTAAGGAAACCACTGTGGGCTACAGACTAATTAAGGAGGCGCGTTATGACCGTAGAGATAACGGAAGACATGGCCAAGGACATCATAGGCGAAGGAAGTGTGACTGATATAGGGGATAAAACCTACTATGTTAGCTATAAATGGAGACACCATCGCGACTGCGCCGTGTTCAAGGCAATACTACTCTATGAAAAAGTGGACGTAGAAGCGAAGCCAAGTTTTGAGCACATCGGAGTGTATATAGCATATCCAGCAAAAGAGGAATACATCGAAAGCGTCTTGAGCGGAGATATTCGCTATAAAAATGAGGTAGACTCATACTTCTCTGATTTGGACGCGTGTTACGATGTAAAAAGACCGAACGTTTGGGGAGAATTGAGTAGGGAAAACGAAGAGAAGGAGTGACAAAATGGTATTTACAATAACTCCGTCGGGCGACGGGGCGTGCCTTATCCGTACCCCGTACAACGAATGGTTCACGAAACGGATGAAGAACATTGGTGGGCGATGGGATAGAGAATCCTCTGGCTGGATAGTGCCGTCTGATACGATTGATTCCGTGAGAGAACTCATGAAGAGGTGCTTCGGTAGAGACGACGCACCGTGTAAGACGGCAGATGTAAAAATCACAGCAAAAGACGATATTTACGAAGGAGACGCGTTCGGATATACGATTGCTCAAATATCTCATCGTGATTCCGGCGCATGGATTCCCAAGAGCATGAAAGATTCCGTCTCTATGCTTGATGGGAACATCAGCTCTGGTGGGAGCGCGAGAAATCCGCATGTCATCATAGACGAAGGCACAGTGTTTCTTATTCGCGATGTGCCACTGGAAGCGATAAAGAAGCGCCTCGGTCTTAATGATGAATGGGAAGTAGAAGTTATCGAGCGCAAGCCATCTAAGCAAGCGCTGTTGGAAGAAAAAGAACGACTGCTTTCCCGAATCGAAGAAATAGACATAGCTCTTGCGAAAATGAATGATACACCATGACAAAAGCAAAGAAAAGGCCCCGCTAACCTCCATAAAGGAGGCGCGGGGCCTTTTTGTGTATATATGGCTTATGCTACATCCGAATCGCTCGGCGTGTCAATGACTGCAACATCATCTTCGCGTTCTGCGACTACAACGCTCTCTACAACGCGCTCTATTCCATAATCACCGTGTCCATCTCTGCCATCAACATCTTTCTTTCGCTTACACTTGGCACATAAGGTGCAGCATATCGGAGAGACATAGCTAGGCTTATAGGTGAGGCTTCCATGAAATACTCCATTGCTATCACAGAACGCATCGTGCAGGTATTCAGGCATCACGCACTTAGACGTAGGTTTCATGACTTTGCGTCCTTCGTCTATAGCTTGTCTTATTCCTGTCCCAACCGCTGTTGCTATTTCAAAGGGATATGCCCCTTCAAAAGCACTGCCGTCCATTTCTCTCATGCTCACGGGAGGTTCAAGTAACACGATCAGCTTCTTGAGCGCTTCACGAATTCTTTCCTTATATGCAAGCTCTTCTTTCAGATCGGCGTACAGCTCAGAGTGTCTTCCCCGTGACGTGGCAGATAACCGCTCTATCTTTTTTCTCAAGAACTGTATACGCTCTTCGTCTGCGGCCTTTTCAAGAGTTTTTGGAATGGAGTCTCGGGCTTCCTTAACGCTTGGCTGCTTCATCCCAATTTCTTTTCCTATCTCCTCTTGTATATATCCCGCGCCAGTCATCAATAATACTTTACGCTGATTCTCTGTAAGGGCTTCCATGATAACGCGCAGGTTTTCAACGATTTCTTGCCTACGTTCTGCTTCTGCCAATGCTTCACAAGCACTTATGCCATACTTCCGTATCGTTCTTTCAGCGACCACCGAAGGTTCACTATCATCATACATAGACATAATGTCTACAACAGAGTCAAGTTTCATTCAGTGGTTTCCTTCTTCTCGTGCCAAACAGGCCATAAAAGGCGCAATGCTTCAAAACACTGCTCCCTATATGCCGCGTTCCGCACCATTTCTTTATAAAAGGAGAACCATCTGGCTCTTCTCTCACATACTTCACATCATCGTAATACGTCCCTAGACTCTGCATCGCTCCTTCGAGCGTATCTTGCGCGACCACCATATAGCATTCGCTTCCCTTTCGACAAAGAAGCACATGTAGGTTGGTCAACTTATCTCCTTGGGAGTCTTAGATTCCATCCGATAAGGAACCCTACTACGCCGACGCAAAAAGTAACGGCATTACACATTTCCGAACTCATCTCCAACATTCTTCAACAATTCCCCCATTTCACAAGACTTGGCAACCTACAAGACATATCCCTCATCAGAATCCATTTCCACTTCTTCCATGTCTTTTACTTCAATATCGAAGGAATGGTCATCAAATATCTTCCGGGCATTCGTCTCATCAACGTCGTCAAGAATATCCGAAGCCTTTATTCGAGCATCTTCATCGTCTATCGCATCAATGACCAATGTTCCCCGAATAAGCACATCAACATATACAGCATAACGCTTCATGTTTTCCAGGTTATCACCTCCTATGGTCTGAATGTCTCTAATGTAAAGCATCCGTCGTAGTCTACAAGTGTAACCCATTCTGGGTTCTTGTCGGTGTAGTTCTGCCCACGTCGCCATATAAACTGATTGTCGCTGCCACGGAAAGGTAAATCTCCCTTTCTGCTTTTCTCAAACTCGCCGTCAATCACGACATCAATGTAGGGCATGAACGGCAAGTATCTCCACCTTATTTGCCTTTCGTCGTACCACTCCTCGTACAAGTCATATATCTGATAACCTGTATAGAGTGTGGTCTTCAAGCCGTGTTCTTTGCACCACTTGGCGATTTCACACAAGGCATCTGGCTGCTGCACTGGATCGCCACCAGAAAAAGTTACCCCACTGATAAAGCCCATCTTTTCTTCGATTTGCTTAATGACATCAGAGATGAGGACTTTGTAACCCCCGTTTTTTCTCCATGTCTCAGGGTTCTGGCACCCATCACACTTATGGACACAGCCTTGAAAGAACACCACGAGATTTACACCTGTGCCATCATGCAAGGAAGTTTTTCTGATCCCAGCGATTCTCATATATGGGCTTTCGCACGTTTTATAAAGCGTTCTCCTTTTGTATTTCATGCGTGAGCCGTCCTATCGCCAGATTCAGCGAGCTTTCCTGCGTTAAAGTGGTCTGTCGTGGACAAATATCCCGTAATGATTCGCGTGATCTTGATGTCTTTGCTCCCGCACTCTGGGCAAACAGGCTCTTTGTCGTTATTTCCCAACGATCCCTGCCAACCACACTTATTGCAGTAGTTATGCTGCCAGTTCAGCCCACCATAGACTACACCGCTCTTCGCGACATACTGCAGCGTCTTGAGCACACCCGATGGATTCCACTTCGGAGAAGAACCTGTCTCAATGTAGAAGATATGACCACCATTACAAAGCAAATGGTATGGTGCTTCGATGTCGATCTTCTTCTTCATGTCGCACTCAAACGACACGGGCAAATGCGTCGAATTTGTGAAGTATTCTTTGTCCGTCACCCCTTCTACGATGCCGAACTCATCCCGAGCCTTCTTCAAAAGAGTGTAACAAGCGCTCTCGGCAGGCGTAGCGAACGTAGAAAAATTCAAACCATACTTTTCTGTAGCTTCATCCGTTTTCCAACGAATCCTGCTAACTATATCTATCCCCATTTCTCGGGCGTTTTCCGATTCGCCATGATGATGCCCAGTAAGCGCCTTCAAACACTCAGCAAGACCGACGAACCCTACAGACAACGATCCGTGCTTAACCATGCTTTCAACAGTATCGTCCGGCTTTAAGCCATCGCCGTTACCGTCGCTGCCCATATACCATTGACCAACAAAAGGAATATCCTTTACACGGAAATTCTTGACCACTTCATAGCGTTCGAGTAGTTCACCGATAGCTTCGTCAATAGCTTCCAGCAGCAAATCGTCAAAATAGCAACAAAGGCTAGAAATATCTTTCCCCTTGTATTTTCTTTTTGCTTCCAGTGCCAGATACGGCAGCGAGATTGTGTTGAAGAACAGATTGCCTCTTGCGTCCGATCCGTGATGTCTTTTGTCGGCGTTCACGTTGCTTCTTACGGCTGTGCGGCATCCCATAGTTCCCACATCGGAGAGATTCAATCCGTCGTACGCAGGACTGTCGGCAAACACAAAACGCGGCTGTATTCGTTCGCCTACACACTCAATCGCCAGTTCTGTAATGTCAAAGTTCGGCTCTCCTTTATGTAAATTGATGCCGTCTTTAAGGCGATAGCACAGATTCGGGAAAATGGGGTTCTCTCCATTACCCAATCCAGCCATATATGCCTCAAAAAGATTACGGCTTATCATTCGCGCATCTTCGGAAGTGTCTGTTCCAAAGTTCACGCTTGAGAAGGTAACTTGTGCCAAAAAATGTTATCGCATCGGCTTTTTATCCAATGCTTCTGGAAGTCTCCTTCATACTGCTGCACCTTCTAAACAGCAGATACGGCTAGTCTATTCCAGCCCAGATCGGCGTAGATTTTCACCCTCGTTATACGTTAGGTACTCAAATGCGCATTGAGTAGTTGACCTATAGCCAACGCGGCTGAGACTCTTGGGGGAATTATTGCTTGCATAACGCTCATCCCCTACGCTCTACAAGGAGCTTTGCCTAGCCCCTCTCGGTATTACCAAAGCATTTATCGTATTTCCTTTGCATATATATCGTTGAGTCTTTATAAAGAAATTCTTTTATGACCGAGACGTCTTTCTTTGAGCTGTATGCTATCAAAAAACAGCCCTTGCTCTCACACACTTTAACGTGATAAGCCCCCAGTCGCTCTTCAAGATAGTCTCTTAGTTCCGCTAAAATTCCATATCCATCCGCGAACCCTATGGCCGTAGACGGATATTTTGTTCCACGCAAGGTGTGATGGGTGTTTGTAATCCACCCGTTCCCGTCAAAAAATCCTCGTAGGAAATGGCTATGTAGCTCTAACGGGATTTCCTTTATGGGAAGGAACTTCATTCCCGTCTTGTTAGGGAACACGCTATACCTGCATAAATCAGCAGCCATAACATTTGAGTGTACCGCTAATCTATAGCATCCCCTGCTTTGTGTTATCCTATTTCTTGTTTGAAACTCTTTCTTTATAAACTCTAATGTTGGAAGGTCTTTCTTCTTTAATTCAATTTTTATTGCAGCTTGAGAAGATTTTCTCTCTGTCACATTTCCGTCCGCGAGTAAAAGACCTAAAATATATGCCTTCCCTTCTGAGTTAATTTTCGAGAAGTAATGATGGTTTAACGTGTCACCTACTCCCGCTTTTGTTCTAATGGGGAGATGGTGCTTCGCAAAAATCTTTGACACGGAGTTTTCACTCCCATATCCAAATTTTCTTCCTACTTCTCTAAGACTAACACCTGTTTGATAGAAAGAATACATCTTGTCTACGTTAGGGTAGGGCTTCCCTCCTCTCGTTTTTTGAACGCCTTGTTCTTTTACGATTTTCTGGATAAACCCTACACTCTTCCCAGTGGCTATTGCTACTTCTTTCATCGTCATTCCACTGACATATAGATTGATGATGCGTTCTTTCATAACGATAATACTCCTATGGCTTCACCGATTTTCCCAGCTTTACACTAACCGGTTTCCCGATTAGGCGGCGCACATTTCACCGCTGCGGCTGCGCATGGTATTCATGTTATATACGAAAGCCTCCATCGCCTGATAAACAGCTTTCTCTGTAGCTTCCTCTACATCTTTTGCTCCGTTACGCAACTGCCATTCTCGCTCTTTAGCGACATACGGCGCAAGATCGGTATCGAAGTTGAGGAAACCCTGCCCACCTAGCATATCATTTTGACTGCTTTGGAGGATAATACATGCCAGTGCTACGGCAGACGCGATCCTCTTTGGGGGACGTATATAGCCTACGCCGTTATCGAAACCGTTTTTAAGCATCTTGCCCAACGGATTGAAAAAGCAATTCCACGTCAAGCCATAGTAGCCCAAATCGTGAATATAGATTCTGCCCTTTCGATGGTTCTCCGCATGACGTTTCGACATCTTGCTCAAGAAATATTCCTTCGACACGCTCTCAGCAATGCCGTACATCTTGGATGCGGCACTGTTCTGTGTATTTGCATTATCGTGATTCATCTCTTGCACGAGCTTCTCGACGTTTTTCATCATCTCCGACTTGGACATCCGCGCTTCCGTGCGCTTTTGGCGATAGAGGATATATGCCTTAGCCACATCGGGATAGTTTTTCATCAACACATTTTCTACGATGTCTTGAATCTCTTCAACAGAAATGTTGGCGTCTCTCTCGTCATGTGGTATACCTTCGTATACAACACCTGTTGCACGAGTAGCCTCTTCCTTGGCTCGGTCATGTTCCGCAGCTACAAAAGCCTTTTCGATAGCCATACGGATTTTCTCCGAATCGAAAGGAACTTCTGTACCGTCGCGTTTAACGACGATCATATTCTTCAAATCATTCATTCTTCGCTTATCACTCCTTATATATTCTGAAAATGTGAGACAACTTTTTGTAACCTCTTTCAAAAACTTTCCACGCGTCGTATGGTAATCCTTCTGCCGCAATATAGAGCGACATGGACAGAGATACAAAAATAGCCAGGGCGCTATAGACGAACTTTCCCCACATTGTGAGTTTATTCCATTCTTTTTGGAGATCATGTAACGTCCCACCGACACCAATCCTTATATTATTTAGAAAGGAGTCGTGTTTGGATAGATCAAACTCCAAAATGAAGAACCCGTGTCCATCTCTGCATAGTCCATCACATGAGAATCCATCACAACGCTTCTCGTCAAAATCAACAGCATAGCAAAGACAAGAGCAAATCTCTTTACTCCCTTTTACAATCCCCCATCCTCTTTTCTTATGGAATACCCTATCTCCAACCTTGTATTTCAAGTGTTTTTTTTACGATCACCTACACCACCTCGTAGGTAAAACCAGATGGAACTACATCGCGCTCAGGGTCAATCATAACTCCCTTTTGCGCCAGTTCGCGCCAGTAGGCATACTGTGCCGCCTTTTCGATGTCTTTGTTGGCATCATCTTTGAATCCCGCACGCAAGCGATACTTGAGAATGTTGCCCAAGAGGAACCCATCGAAAGCCTCTGGTGTCATAAGCTCCTGCATGAACTCAATCGGCTGCCGCACTGCATTTTTGTAATGGTTCTGGCGATCTGACGTGCCGTCGCGTTCGTCGTTTTTAGCTACGTCTTCTTCACGCGCCACGAGCGCAAGGTTACTTGCCGACAACCAATAACCATGTTTGTCTTTGCAGTGCCCGTCACAGTCGTGAAAGTGCTCGTCCGAGTTTTCAAATTCCACAGCAACCCCTTTCCCATCTTCTTCCAAGTCGATATGTTTGACAACACCTCTTCCCAAAGCTAAAACGCGAACAACATCACCAGTTTTTACGTCTTTTGGTAGCATATTTCTTCCTCCTAGCCCTTAGGTCTTTTAGTTTTTCCTCATCATAGGTTTTGCCATCAACATCTGTCATAGGTCTTCCCATGAACACAACCTTTTTGTGGGACACCTTTTGCTTCATGTCGGATCGTTGTATTGCCACTTTGCGGCACCCTTTATATTCTCATACCACATCGAAGTAATGATTGCCCCAAGACGAGGCTGCTCTTTGAACCTCACGAGAACAATGGCATCATTCGATGTATCTGCTTTCACAGCATAACACCCATTCAGCTTCTCTACGCTTAATGACGTAATGTCATGATATGCAACCGCCATCGTTTCATCTTCGTTTACTACGAACACTTTTTGCTCCCTCCTCTATTCCACCACAGTTACTTCCATGACTCTCCTGCCCCAGCTCATAGCGTCGTGATGATCGTCAAAGTAGATGTCTACCACATTGTCGTAACCGCAACGATCTTCAACCACATACACATTTTCTCCGATGAGAAGTTTTGTTCCAAAGGGAAAGTCATTACAAGCAACCGTTCTCCCCTCGGTGACGTATGTTCCGGACGCCGTGATGCCGTCTGCTTTGCCGCATTGTTCTACCGTAGCATTGTACGCAGTAGTTTCCATAATGTAGGATTCTTTTACTTCCGACATCGGTGATGCTTCGATTGTTTCGTTCTCCATCAAAGGCAAGTCTTCATGTTCGCCTTCTGCGTCAGAGAAATCCACCGTATCTACGATTCCTACATCCGTTTTATCGAACATACGTTCTCTTCCCCATAGATTATCACAGGATAAGAGAAATATCAACATGCAAATCGGAAAAAATACAGCACTCCTCACTGAAAAACCCATTCGCACCTAGGGAGGTTTCCAAGAAACTCACAGAACTTGCGCCAATGTGGAAGCCTGTGATTCTTTCTCTGTTTGTAGATGGTCTTAAGCTGTCTGTAATTCGTTGTCATTCTGGCCGTAAGATTCAATCCGGTCGGGCAACTCATAACCAGTCGGAGGAAATTTTCTTCTGTCGGATTCGCATTGTATGCGTTCTGCAACGTCACCAGCCTAGCGATAATCGCTGTGTCCGTGTTCTCGTCAAACACATCTGCGCTCAGCAAGTCCATTTTGGCCAACCGATGCATGGTGCTTTGAGAGCTTACGAAGTCCATAAAGTGATAACGCTGCATCTCTGTCCAGAACTTGATAGGAGCTGTAAGGTTAAATTGCACGATAATTCCAGTCAAAAACTGATCGTGACCGCTTCCGATCGGAGAAGAAGCAAGTCGTTCAATCGTACCCACTTTCGGCTGTCGCGTCTTCCTTGTGACCTCGGCACACATAGGGTAGCCGGAGGCAACGAACGATTCCATCGCCCCGAATACCTTTACGTTTTCAACCCTCAGCATTTACGCTCTCCTGCGTGTCGTTCTTTGCGTCGTCCATCGCGCCGCTGCCCTTCTGGCCCTTTCCAGCCTTGCCTCTCCCGATGAGAGTAAAATCTTCAACGACAAACTCATAGACCGTTCGCTTGTTTCCATCTTTCTCAAACTGGCGCTGCTTCAAGCGGGCTTCGATTGCGATTTCTCTACCCTTGTCCACATACTTAGTGAGGATTTCCGCGATTTTTCCCCATGCTTCACATGGCACAAAAGTGGTTTTGTCATTTCTGCCATCAACAGCGAGGCGAAACGTCGTCACCACGTTGTCCCCAACCATTTTCATTTCGGGAGTATTGCAAACTCGCCCGACAAACATGCACTTATTCATAAATTTTCTCCTTTCTTACACAAGAAAAAGCCCAAGGCTTGTATTTGTTTGTGCAACCATACTCAACCCCGGGCTAATCCCTATATTTATAGATCCTTTTTGCGCTTTGAAGCGCGTATCATGACGCGTGTTAAACCGCTCTAATCGGGTTCATATATTCCTGTCTCCTTTTTGGTCTTCGTATGAGCTTTTTAGGTATGTCCGAGTTATCACCATAGCTCACGGCTCACTTTGCAAGCCTATCTTAACGGGTACTGTTCTGTAGCTCTCTGTCTCTTCAGTGCAGCGTCCCACAAATGGTTACGCTAGTCGTCACACTGTAAGAGCGGCAAAACTATTACACATCGAATCGAATCGACGAAAGAAGGGATATAACACATAACTTATAACGCTTGCGACTATATAAATGATGCTAGAGCAGAAATGGGATATAAGCTATGAGCAAAGGAAGAATCTCTCCGATGTGCAAAAGAACTCACCATTTGGAGCTACAGAGCAGTACCCGTTAGAATCAATTCAGCGGGTCAACTACTTACCTGTAGAGCCAATGCCACCGTTGCGAACCACAGACGGTTCGTCTCCGCAAGTGAGGTACTTCTGGAAGATACCCTGTGCGATTTTCTCTCCCTTTTTGATGGTCACAGCGCCCATAGAGTTGTTATGCAGAGCGAGAACAATCGTCTCCTTGAAGTCACTGTCGATAATGGCAACGTCATTGACGAGGGTCACCCCCCGTTTGATCGCCATGGAAGAGCGAGGATAAATCTTCAAAACCTCATCGGAAGGCATATATACCTTGGTGTTGGTGCTTACCTTGACCACACTGGCAAAGGGAATCTTTATGTCAACTGGTGCAACGAAGTCGTACCCAGCAGAACCGCTTGTGGCTCTTTTTGGAAGAAACTCTTCGGAGCAGATAAACCCACGAGGGGAATCTTGGTGAGAAATACTCTCCACCTTTTCCCTGATACCACCCACGAAGTCGGACAACATAGCTATCGCCCCTTCGGCCGCAGACATTGCGTCTTCCTCTGAATCCCCCGTGCTTTCTGCATATCTGTAGACATTTGTAGCGATGTCGGATGCCACATCGCAGGCAATATCCTCAAGCTCTTTCATGGTTACGCAAAAAGTTTTACTCATGCCTTGCCTCCAAAACGCGCCCTTGCGTATTCTTGGAGTTTTTCGCGCCACGGCTCTCCCTTTCGTGGGATATATGCCGTAAAATTGCGAAGCGTACCTCCAACCTTGCAACATGACTCTTGCGCCCTGATCGTCTGCTCGATCGCCTGCTCTTTGGACATGTTTTGCGGGTCATAGTGAGTAGTGGTCATTCCTACCTGTATAGCCTCCAACAGTATCACTCCTTTTGGTTTATAAATCACCGACAAGCAATATAATAAACCAATAGAGGTGTATTTGTCAACTACTTTTTGTAAAATAGTTTATATTTTTTCTAGTCGTTTTCTATTTCATCATAATCGTGATGTTGATTTCTTTCTCCGATCTGCCTATTTTGATGGAGATGGTTTCGCCATGATGCTCGTCGGGTGTGCCCGTTGCCTTAGCCTTCTTGCTTCCCTCTTCAAGAACGCAATTTCTGAGCCACTTGGAAACTTCTCTTTTGGTGTCTGCTCTGACTGTTGGAGCAAATACGAGACTCCACACTCCGTCTTCGTTGATGTATGTGTCTAAGCCAACCACCCGCTGATTCTCCTTCTCGACATAACGACGGATCGTGTCTCTTGGGGAATGAAAACCGATGATATAACACAGATCGAAAGCATCATACCATCCGTTTTCTTCATGAAGCTCCTTACTCTTGTAAGTGTAAATCAATATGTATCGCTTCCCTTCTGTCCGGTCAGTTCCTCAAACAAAGACGGCTGTAAGCAAAATAAAAAATCGCGATAGCTCTCGTCTAAAGATACCACATCAGCGTAATCCTGTTGGAAAAATCCATGCAGCCAACCATAATTTCTGTCAGATACTTCTCGAATCGGATAAGAGTTATTGCTTCCCGTATTTATAACAGAGCTAAAAATAGATGCACCGTGCTTCACTATGTCATAGAACACATTTTCGTTCATCACATAGCAAAAGCCAGTAATATACAGCACTTTCTTTTCTCCGATGAGATTCCGAATACGCTCAAACGACATACGCTTC
>ERZ773055.601-NODE-601-length-20371-cov-33.892351_pt1 | contig 20371 bp, 20 predicted proteins | sample MGYA00580515_ERZ773055 | MGnify/ENA primary metagenome ERZ773055 (study PRJEB29015, sample SAMEA2737993) | human oral metagenome | biome: human oral; feature: human-associated habitat; material: dental | place: China | collected 2064 ...
TTCTCCTCGGCGCGACAGCATCACTGCTCGGCTCATGGCTCTTCTCCTATCAGGAAATCCTGCGCCAGGGAGCGGCGGCACTCATTATCCTGATGGGATTTTTCATGACGGGATGGATCCGGATCCCGCTTCTCCTGCGTGAGTATCGCCCCTTTCAGCGGCGCGGCTTTGACGGCGTCGGCGGTGCATTTCTTCTTGGCTGCGGCTTCACCCTCGGATGGACACCGTGCACGGGACCCGTCCTTGCGACGATTCTGCTCTATGCGGGCAGTGCGGCGACAGTCGGTGCGGGAGCCCTTTTGCTCCTCGTCTACAGCATGGGCTTTGCTGTACCGTTTTTCCTGCTCGCTGTGATCTGGCGGCGGCATATTATGAAGCTGCGCGGCTTTTATCAGTATCTGCCGCGCATTCAGCAAACGGCCGGCATTGCGCTCATTGTTCTCGGCATTCTGCTGTGGGCAGATGGGCTGAGCTATCTCGTCCGGATCTTATCTTAGGGAAGCACTGATTTTATCTATGCTTTTCCAATCAACGGTCTTCCTTCAACATGGAGGGAGACCGTTTTCTCATTGAACTTTAAGACAGTGTGTGGTATGGTATAGCATAGACAGTGTATCCATGGAGGTAAATATGAAAACATATGAAAAGAATGCCGCAGAATTTTCCATACGGGAGATTGTGTTTACAGGACTGATGACGGCGCTCGTCTTTGTGGCGACCTATGTGCCGCATATACCTATCCCGCTCGGTTATGCGCATCTCGGTGATGCCGTGATCTTCCTGCTCGCCGTGCTTGCACCGCGCCGCAGCGTCCTTTTTGCCGCGTGCCTTGGCTCGGCGATGGCGGATATTTTCGGCGGCTTTGCGCTGTGGGCAGGACCGACCATCCTCATCAAGCTCATCATGGCGGAAATTGTCTGCCGCATGGGCCGCAGCAATGCTGCCCCGGCAGGACGCAGACAGTGCGCGGCGGCATTTCTTCTCGCAAGCCTTTGGATGGCGGCAAGCTATACCTTCGCGGGAGCGGTGCTCTATGACGGTATGGCGGCGGCGCTCGCATCGACGCCCGGGCTTCTCGCCGAGGGCATTGCCAATAGTATACTCGCATTGCTCCTTGTGCCTGCTCTGCGGGAACATGTTCCGCGGTGGTAAACGCACGGACGGAAGAACAATTGCTGTGTCTATGCTGTTATGAGAGAGGATAATGTCTTGCTTGAAACACTTTCACTTCCGATGCCTCAGCTGCCGACGCCTGCCTGCGCTATTCAGCGGGACGATGGACAGGCCGTACTGACGGCAGGGTCGCGATCACAGCTTTTGAGCGGAACAATTGCATCGACGAATGATGATGCACATATACTGATTGGACGGTATGCTTCTCTTGGACGAAATATCACCTTTGATATGGAGGATAGAGCCAGCAGAGCATCTGCAGCGGCATATCCTTTTTCTTTTTGGTCACCGTCCCCGGCGGAAGATGTGCCCGAGCGCAGGCAGATCATCATTGGAAATGATGTGCGTATCGAATCAAATGTGATCTTCAGGGGCGGTATTACCGTAGGAAACGGAGCCATTGTTCGTGCAGGGGCAGTTTTGATGGAGGATGTGCCGCCCTATGCCGTTGTTGAAGGGAATCCGGCGCATGTTGCAGGCTATCGCTTTGACGTGGATACGATCCGTCAGCTTCAGCGCATCAAATGGTGGAATTGGCCGGAGGAGGATATTCGGAAGAACATACATATTCTGGCGGACAATGTCGATGCATTTCTTATGAAATTCCAACCGGCCGTGCATGAAATATCCGATGAGACCGTGGAGACGCTCCGTGAATTCAAGGAGCAGGGCTATCGCGTTTATTATTTTGTACCAGATGTTGATTCCCCGGAGGGAATCTGGCGAAAAGTGATTCGCGCCTATCTATCAGCGTATACCGCGAATGATAAGACGGCACTCCTCCTTGGCCTTTCAGGGGAAAATGCGGAAGCAGTGACTGCCAAAATTCAGCCGTTGATGAACACTATGGGAGAAAATGCACCTCTCATTTTGACGCACACATGGGATGAGGAACATCTTGGTCGGATCTTTTCTTATGTCGATGATCTGATTACGACAAAGGATGGGATCTCATCCGTCTGTGTGGATTATGCTTCCCATGAGAACGTGCGCGTATCGTATGGATGCGACGATAAGGAACAGATCTTTCCTCGTGAAAAGGAGATTGACATTTCCGTCTGTGTTCTCAGCTATCAGCCGGATTACGAGAAGCTTTTCGCAACGCTCACGTCAATCGTTCAGCAAGTACACTGTTCCTTTGAGATCATCATCGGTGATGACGGAACGCCGAATTTTCCTCAGGAAGAGATTGAACTGTGGCTGCGGCAGCAGGGATGCCGTGACTGCACCATTCTGCATAGTGCAGAGAACCACGGCACGGTAAGGAATATGATGCAGATGCTCTCTGCTGCACGTGGGAGATATATCAAGGCAATCTCACCGGGGGATTATCTGTATTGCAATGATGTCCTTGGGAAAATGCTCCGCTTTATGGAGCAGGAGCACTATGCTGTGGCATTCGGACGTGCCTGCTACTATCATCATGACGGGAGTTCCTACCAGCTGCTCGATACAATGAGTCCGCTGAACCTTGGAATTTATGAAGCAAAGGACTATGATGCTGTAAAAAAAGCCTGTGTGATTTACGGAGATTTCATTCTTGGTGCACTCCTGATGGGGGAGCGCAGGATGATTACGGCCTATACGAATGAAATTGTCGGGCATATCATCTATGGAGAGGATACCATCTATCTTCGGATGCTCGCCGATGGTATTCCCATCGGCTTTTGGAATCACAATTTTATCTGGTACGAGGTGGGCACGGGGATCTCTACGAAGGGGGGAGATGCATGGCGAAAACGCCTCGGGAAGGACATGGATGTGTGCCTCTTTATCATTGAACAGCTGCACGCGGGGATACGCGAAGAAAAGGAGAAAATCCTAAGCGGAGCCAATGGCAAGACAATGCGCGATCTGCAAAAAAAATATCGCACCGATGCCTTTGAAGCGTATATCGCGGAACATGGATCCTATCTGCAGGATGTCGATGAAGGTGAATTGGAGCGTCTCGTTCATGCGCCTGTTGTGCGGGGATGATTCCTTTAGCAAAACGGCGGAGCATTCGAATATATACATGAAAGTAATTCACATTGGTCGAGGAGAGTACGATGCAGATCGTAAAATATATGTTTCAGCCACACGGAGATGAACGCGGCATGCTCGTTGCTCTGGAGGAGTTTACGGATATCCCGTTCCGCATCAAACGCGTCTACTATATGTATGATACGGTTGCAGGGGTCGTGCGCGGACATCATGCGCATAAGAAACTGGAACAGATTTTGATCTGTATTCATGGCTCGTGCAGGATCCGCCTCGACAATGGACGAGAAAAAAAGGTCGTGCCGCTGGAAAAACCATACGAAGGACTTTATATCTCTCACTCCATGTGGCGCGAGATGTACGATTTTTCTCCGGATGCCGTACTCATGGTGCTCGCCTCGGAGGTCTATGATGAGTCGGACTATATACGGGATTACGATGAATTTTTGCGGATGGTGGAGGCGAAGGGATGAAGATTGATCTTGCGGTTCTGCATCGGCAGTATGATCTTCATGCGGCAGAATATGATGCGGCGGCTCTGCGTGCCCTTCGCTCCGGGTGGTACATCATGGGCCCGGAGCTCTCGGCATTCGAGACGGAGTTCGCCGCCTATACGGGGGCAGAGTATGCTGTCGGACTGAATTCAGGACTCGATGCGCTGACGCTCTCTGTGCGTGCCCTTGGGATCGGTGCGGCGGACGAGGTCATTGTCCCGGCAAACACCTATATCGCCACGGTGCTTGCCGTCACGGAGAATGGGGCGACGCCTGTCTTTGTTGAGCCTGATGTGCACTACTGCATCGACCCCGACTGCATTGAGGCGGCAATTACCCCGCGCACGCGAGCGATTATGGTCGTGCATCTCTATGGACAGGCTGCTGCTATGCCGGCAGTGATGGAGATCGCAGAGCGGCATCATCTCTTCGTCATCGAGGACTGTGCCCAGTCGCATGGGGCACACTTTGGCGATACGATGACGGGGCGCTTCGGTCATGTCGGCTGTTTCAGCTTCTACCCGACGAAGAACCTCGGTGCATTCGGCGATGCGGGTGCTGTCGTGACAGACGATGCAGTGCTTGCCGAGAAAATCCGTATGCTGCGAAACTACGGCAGCAAGGAAAAATATCATAATGAGCTCTGCGGCGTCAACTCCCGTCTGGATGAGATACAGGCGGCACTTCTGCGCACGAAGCTGACGCATCTTTCCGCATTGACCGAGGAGCGCAGGGACATTGCAGCCCAATATCATGCAGGGATCAAGAATGAGCACATTCATCTCCCACAGGTACGTGAGGGTGCGGAGCATGTCTATCATCAGTTCGTTGTTCACACGTCGACGCGCGATCACTTCAAGGCGTATCTTCATGCACATGGCATTGAAACGGTGATCCACTATCCCATTCCCCCGCATCTCGCGGAGTGCTATGCGTATCTCGGGCACACACGCGGCAGTTTTCCGCGCACGGAGCAGTACGCCGACGAGGTGCTGAGCCTGCCGATCTTTAACGGTATGCGGACAGACGAGATCACCTATGTGATCGATATTGTGAATGGTTATCGCCCATCCGTGCCACAGTGTGTGATGCAGAAAGGACATAGATGATCATGCCCTCCTCAACACAGATGTATGATATTTCGGTCTGTGTCCTTACCTATCACCCGGATTATGAGAGGCTCTTTATTACGCTCACATCCGTGATTCGCCAGAAGGGCTGTACCTGTGAGATCGTCATTGCGGATGATGGTACGCCGGATTTCCGTCAGAAAGAGATCGAGGCGTGGATGGCAGAGCATGATGTCGAGGATTACTGCATCGTGCGCAGTGCAGCGAATACGGGCACCGTTCGGAATGCGCTGAACGCATATAAAGCTGCCGGTGGTCGGTATGTCAAGCTGATCTCGCCCGGCGATTATCTATACGCCGATACCGTATTGGCGGAGATGATGAATTTCATGCAGAGCGAGAAGTATAAAATTGCATTTGGTCGGGCGTGCTATTACGTGGTGACAAATGGTGTATACCAGCTGGTCAACCGCATGCAGCCATTTCAGCTGCGCCCTTATTTGGAAAAAGATATTTCTGCCATCAAGGAGGCGTATCTGGTCTATCAGGACTATGGTGTCGGTGCTGCCTTTATGGGAGAACGAGATCTTCTCATCGCCTATACGGAGATGATATGCGGGCGTATTGTTTATACGGAGGACGCTGTCTATCCGATCATGATCGCCGATGATATTCCCCTCGGGTTTTGGAATCGGAATCTGATTTGGTATCATTATGGCAGCGGAATATCTGACAGCGTATCGGAGGTGTGGAAGAAGCGCCTGCTGCATGACAGTAAAGTGACGTTAGAGATTATCATCGAGCGGCACTGTGAGATTTTGGATATGGTTTTTGGCGCGCAAAAAGATGGGCATGATGCAGGCCCGTCGTATGAGCAGCGGCGTGAGGCCTACTATGCAGAGGCACAGCATCTTTTGGACAACGGCTCATATTGGAAAAATGTTGATCCTGCAGAATTGGTCAAATTGGTGCACACGGACGTAGTGTTCGGCAGATTGACGAATGAGAAGTGAAATGCGAGCAATTCATCTGAACGGACATATGGTCTGTTTGAACGAAGTCACGGCAGAGTACTTTCCGCATATCATTGCATGGCGCAACGACCCTGTGAACAATCAATATCTCAATCAACCGTTCCATCTCAATATGGAAAAGCAGCGTGCATGGTATGAGCACTATATGGCTGATGACACGCAGGGGCTGCTTGTTGTCGTTGACAAGGAGGATAATACACCCTTTGCGACCATGGGATGGACGGCCTATGATGCGGAGCGGCATCGCTGCATCACGGGACGTCTGCTCGTCGGTGACCGCCGCTATCGGGGAAGTACGCATTTTGCCGAGGCGACACTTCTTTTTGCTGACTATGTATACGATACATTAGGTGTAGACATATGTTATGCACACATTGTGCGCGAAAATGCCGCATCACTCCGTTATCATGAAAAATACGGATTCCACCAGAATGAGGGGGAAATGCAGTTTCCGGAGGAACGCATCGTGAACGGGATGGAGCAGGTCGAATATCTGCGGCGGCGAGAAGACTGGCGTGTGGTAAAGCCTATGGTACAAGATAGGCTTCGGCCTTAAGAGATCACGAAAAACATGGTTTTCATTGATTTTTATTGGAGATGATTCATTTGTTCAACAACAAAAGTATACTTGTTACAGGTGGAACAGGATCGTTTGGGAAGAAATTCATAGAAACCGTACTCAAGAAATATACGCCTAAAAAAATGATCGTTTTTTCCCGTGATGAACTCAAGCAGTTCGAGATGCAGCAGGTATTTGATGATCCCTGTATGCGCTATTTTATCGGTGATGTGCGAGATGAAGCACGGCTGAAACAGGCGATGTACCAGGTTGATTACGTCGTACATGCGGCGGCGCTCAAGCAGGTTCCGGCGGCAGAATATAATCCGATGGAGTGCATTAAGACGAATATTCATGGAGCACAGAACGTCATCAATGCAGCGATTGCCGCAGGCGTAAGAAAGGTGATAGCACTTTCTACGGATAAAGCGGCGAATCCAATCAATCTGTATGGTGCAACGAAATTGGCATCGGACAAGCTCTTTACAGCGGCAAATAGTCTTGTGGGGGATCGTGGAACGCGATTTGCTGTCGTGCGCTATGGGAATGTCGTTGGCTCGCGCGGTTCTGTTGTTCCTTTTTTTAAAAGTCTGGTTGAGGAAGGGGCAGAGTCTATACCTATTACAGATACGCGCATGACACGATTCTGGCTGCGGTTGGAGGATGGTGTTAGATTTGTATTGAAGAGTTTTGAGCGTATGCATGGCGGGGAAATCTTTATACCAAAGATCCCCTCGATGCGGATTACAGATTTGGCGAAGGCCATTGCCCCCCATATTCCAATACGAGTGATTGGCATTCGCCCAGGAGAAAAGCTTCATGAAGTTATGTGTCCTGCAGATCTGTACTATGATACCATCGAATTTTCGGATCATTTTGTTATTCGGCCGTCCACGCCAAACTTTGGCGGCGACTATACAAAAAATATGCTTGGAGAAGAAGGGCATCTCGTTTCAGATGGATTTTCCTATGATTCTGGAACAAATTCACACTTTTTGACGATCGATGAGCTTCGGGAGATGAACCCATGATATACTATGGACGGCAGGACATCAATGAAGCAGATATTCAGGCGGTCGAGTCGGTACTGCGCTCAGATTTTCTGACACAGGGGCCTGCGATTGAGCGGTTTGAACGCCGCGTGGCGGATTACTGCGGCGCGAAGTATGCCGTCGCTGCCTGCAATGCGACGGCCGCACTCCATATCGCATGTCTTGCTGCAGGGTTGGGAAAGGGCGATGTCCTATGGACGAGCCCTGTCACCTTTGTTGCCTCGGCGAACTGTGCACTATACTGCGGCGGCGATGTTGACTTTGTCGATATTGATGCGAAAACCTACAACATGAGTGCAGACCTCTTGGAGGAAAAACTCCGCATGGCGAAGACTGAGGGGAAGCTTCCCAAGATGGTCATTCCGGTTCATCTTGCTGGACAGTCCTGCGATATGCGCCGTATTCGTGCTCTCGCCGATGAATATGGCTTTGCCATCACGGAGGATGCCTCCCATGCAGTGGGGGCGGAGTATCTTGATACGAAGGTCGGGAGCTGCGCTTTTTCTGATATGACGGTGTTCAGCTTTCATCCCGTCAAGATTGTTACGACGGGGGAAGGCGGCATGGTCCTGACGAATGATGCCGCTCTCTATGAAAAACTGCGCCTCTATCGCAGTCATGGGATTACGCGTGATCCGAGATATATGACACACGAAAGTGATGGCCCTTGGTACTATCAGCAGATTGCACTCGGATTTAACTATCGCATGACGGACATGCAGGCGGCACTTGGATGCAGTCAGATGGATCGCCTGGACGAATTTGTCGCGCGGCGCAGAGCACTCGCAGCGCGGTATGATACTCTACTGCAGGGGCTTCCTGTTGTAACGCCGTATGTGATGACAGAAGCACATCCTTCATGGCATATCTATATTATAAGGATAAATCATGAACAAATTGGGAAGACAAAACAACAGGTCTTCGAAGAGATGAAGAAGCGGGGGATCGCACTTAATCTCCATTATATTCCAGTACATCGTCAACCGTATTATGAAAAACTAGGATTTCATCGAGGCGATTTTATACAAAGTGAGAAATACTATGAAGAAGCATTTACGCTCCCGCTCTTTTATGAACTGACAGATGAACAGCAGAACTATATTGTGGAATCTTTACGGAACGTTTTGCAGAAATGAGAATATGGGAGGATATCTGTGCGGAAACTGACGGATAAGTTCTGTCTCGGTACGGTGCAGTTCGGTATGCAATATGGCGTCAACAATGCGCTTGGACGGCAGCCGACGGATGCGGAGGCTTTTGCCGTTTTGGATACGGCTCTGTCTGTGGGGGTTCGGATGTTTGATACGGCAAGTGCTTATGGGACATCCGAAGATGTTTTAGGGCGTTATGGCCTTGCCCGCAAGGGGGCACATCTTGTATCAAAATTGGCTCCTGGAACGGCAGATTGCACTGAAGCAGTGCTTGCAGGACTCCGTACATCTCTTCATCATTTGGATGCAGAGCAGCTGTTTTGCTATATGCTCCACCGTGCAGATGATTTAGATAAGAGCGGCATTATGGATGGAATGTGTGTTGCGAAAGATAGTGGTCTGACGAAAAAAATCGGGGTCAGCATCTATGAACCGCAAGATGCCATGCGGGCAGCACATGATGATCGCATTGACGTGATCCAAGTGCCATACAATGTGTTAGATCAGCGGCTGGATGGGTGCTCTTTTTTTACATTGGCAAAGGAGCACGGAAAAATTATCTTTGCCCGGAGTGTATTTTTACAGGGGCTTCTCCTTATGCAGCCGCAGGAGGCAGAGAGGCATGTTGAGGGCAGCGGAAGAGCAATTGCATGTTTTCATGAGCTGGCGCGGGATGGTGGGTGTTCACCAGCAGAGGCGGCATTACTTTATACACTTTCGCACCCTTATATTGACTATGTCGTTTTTGGGGTGGATACGCCCAACCAACTTCTAGAAAATGTTACGATGTCGCAAAAGGAGACAACAGCTGTACAGTGCTATAGGCATCTTCGGGGCGTGTCTTTCAATGTGCCGGCACGCGTGGTTCAACCGAACCTTTGGTAGAAGGGAATTTCTATGACACAAGATGAAATTTTTCAAAGTGGCGAAGGAGATCAATGGTACGAGAGAAATAAAGTGAAATTGGTTCCAAAGGATGATTTCGTTTGCCGTATGATCGAAAGTATAGGAGTTCGTCCGCGGCGTATTGTGGAGGTTGGATGCAGCAATGGATATCGGTTAGAGTACCTGCGGCAAAAGTTCCATGCTGTATGTTATGGCTATGATATTTCGAACGAAGCCATTGAGGCGGGATGTGATGCCTTTCCAGAGATTCATCTGAAGCAAAAGGCATTACATGAGATTCCGTATGATACATCGTTTGATCTTGTTATATGCAATTTTGTGCTGCATTGGGTAGATCGAAGTCTTCTGGTTCAATCCATGAGCAGGATCGATGCACTTGTTCGCAGAGGCGGTACACTTGTCATTGGCGATTTTAACCCTGACTATCAGCAAAAAAGGAAGTATCACCATTTGCCGGATGAGGAAGTCTATACATATAAACAGGATTATACGGCTTTTTTCAAAGCGACAGGCCTATATCGAGAGACTGCAGTATTTACCTTTGACCATGACAAACAGACGTATGGGTACGCACCTTCCGAGGCTCGAGGGATGTGCGCTGCACTGCGCAAGATGGAAAACGAGGAGTATTATGTCTTAACGCAATGATTTCGTTGCCGTAATTCAGAGGAGACATACATTGGTCTTGGCAATTTTGCAGGCGCGGACATCGTCCAGCCGCCTGCCCGGAAAAGTCCTGCGGCCGCTCCTGGGACGAGCAATGATTCTGCGCGAACTGGACCGGCTGAAGGAGTGCCGCGAGATTACGCGGCTTGTGCTCGCCACAAGTACGGATCCGACGGACGATGAGCTCGCACAGACGGTTGAGGCGGCAGGCTATGATGTCTATCGCGGCAGTCTGGATGATGTCCTGGGGCGGTATTATCACTGCGCACAGAGGTATATGCCGACCCATGTCGTGCGCCTGACGGGGGACTGTCCCGTCATCGATCCGCACATTGTCGATCGGGTGACTGCACAGCATGCTGCAGAACGCAATGACTACACGAGCACGACGGAACGTTTTCCCGATGGCCTCGATACGGAGATTATGACCTATGCGGCATTGGAGAAAGCCTACCAGAAGGCAGATCTTCCGTCTGAGCGTGAGCATGTAACGCTGTATATCCGCCGTCATCCGGAACTGTTTCGCGTCGGTACGGTGGACTGCGCCGAGGATTATGGAGCGATGCGCTGGACGGTAGATGAGCCGCAGGACTTCGCATTGATCGAGAAGATTTACGAGCGGCTTTATCCGCAGTATCCCGACTTTACTATGGAAGACATTCTCACACTGTTTCGTGAAGATGAAACACTCGCCCATATCAATCAGGGAATTATGCGCAACGAGGGGCTGAAAAAGTCCATCGCTGATGAGAGAGTGCTGTAATCAGGGCAGAAATACAGCGGCATCGGAATGGACAGAGGAGGAAAACCATCATGAAGATCAATGAGAGAAGCCTGAAGAAGTCAGAGGAACTGTGGAAAGAGGCGCAGGAGAATATCCTTTCGGGATGCCAGCTGTACAGCAAAGGGCCTGAGACGCACATCCAAGGAGTCTCGCCGATCTATATCGACCACGGAAAAGACGGGCATGTCTGGGATGTCGACGGCAATGAATACATTGACTACGATATGGGACTCGGCCCCATCCTGCTTGGCTATCAGTACAAGGCTGTGGATGATGCCGTGATTGCCCAGCTGCGCCGTGGAATGGGATACTCTCTCGTTGCACCGGAGGAAGTAGAGTATGCAAAGCTCTGTGTCAAGCATATTCCGAGTGCCGGAAAAGTGCGCTTCCTGAAGACAGGGTCGTCTGCAACGGAGGCGGCGGTGCGCATCGCCCGCAGCTATACGGGCAGAAAGCATATTATCCGCGGTGAGTATCATGGTTGGCATGAGTGGACAACTGCTGCTGAGAGTGTGCGCCAGGGCGGGATCCTGCCGGAGGCACGAAAATTTATTCATAAATTTGACTATAATGATCTGGCGAAGGTGGAGGAGTACTTTGCCGCGTATCCTGGCGAGGTGGCGGCGGTCATCACAGAGGCAGTCGAGATCGAGCCGCCAAAGGACGGCTTCCTCGAAAATTTGAAGGAACTGTGTCACCGAAATGGCGCACTGCTGATCTTTGATGAGGTCGTCAATGGATTCCGCTTCTCTATCGGGGGCGCACAGGCATATTTCGGCGTCACGCCCGACCTTTCGACTTTTGGCAAGGCAGCGGCGAACGGCATGCCGCTCTCAATCGTGGCGGGGCGCAAGGACATCATGGAAGAGGTGGATAGAAACGTATTCATTTCGACGACCTTTGGCGGAGAGTGCCTCTCGCTGGCGGCCGGCATTGCCGTCATGAAGGAACTCGAATCCGGTGAGGCAACGAAGAAAATCTGGGCGAAAGGCAAGTACCTCCAGGATAAATTCCGTGCGATGGCGAAGGATCTCGATGTGCCGATCGATCTCGCGGGCTATCCCTGCCGACTGAACCTTGAGTATACGGATTACGAGGGGAAGAAAGACTGGCTCTATAACTCCATCTTTATGCAGGAGAGCGTCAAGCGCGGTGTGCTGCTTGGCTGGCATATTTTCCCCTGCTATACCCACACGCAGGCAGATCTGGACTTTACGCTCAATGTGTTTGAGGATGCGATGAAGGTCTATCGCGAGGCGCTGAGGAGCGGACATCCCGAAACCTACATGGAAGGGAAACCGCTGAAGATCGTCCTGGGCTGATCTCTGATGCGGGACATGGGCAGATGAAAAAAATAGCAGTCATACGTGCAGACGCGTCAGAGCAAATCGGCAGCGGGCATCTGATGCGCTGTCTGACACTGGCGGGTCGGATGCGGCGCGAGGGGACAGAGGTACATTTTATCTGCCGTGATCTCATCGGCAATCTGAATCATCTGGTGCGTGAGCAAGGCTTCCCTCTGCACGTCCTTCCGCACCATGCAGATGATCCGTCGCTTACTGGTTATGCGGCATGGCTTGCCGTTGCACAGGAAACGGATGCGCGGGAGACGGGAGAGGTGCTTCGTACACTTGCACCGATCATGCGTCTCGTCGTTGACAGCTATGCACTCGATGAGGTGTGGGAGCGGATCGTGCGCCCGCTCGTCGGTGAGATCTTTGTGATCGACGACCTTGCGAATCGGAAGCATGACTGCGATATACTGCTCGATCAGAATTTCTATCGCGCGATGCAGCATCGCTATGACGGGCTTGTACCGCCCTCCTGCAAACTCCTCCTTGGCCCCTCTTATGCACTTCTGCGTGAGGAGTTTTATGCGGCAAAGAAAAAATTGCGCCGGCGGGACGGCCATCTCCGCCGCATCCTTGTATTCTACGGCGGAAGTGATATTACACATGAGACTGAAAAGGCTGTTCGAGCGCTCCTGCACCTCTCCCTGCCCGCCGTTGAGGTTGATGTCATCATCGGCGGGAGCAATGCACATCGCACACAGATCGAGGAGCTGTGTGCACCGCATGACTTTCTGCGTACCTACTGCGCCGTCAGCAACATGGCGGAGTTTATGGCAAACGCTGACCTCTGCCTCGGAGCCGGCGGAACAACCACGTGGGAGCGCTGCTTTCTCGGTCTGCCGGCAATCGTCACCGCTATTGCCGAGAATCAGCTTGAGATATGCCGCGACTGTGCAGATGCAGGGCTGATTTACTATCTGGGGCGATGGGATGAAGTGACGGAGATGGCACTGTATCATGCACTCTATGTCATGACGAAGCCGGAAGCTCTCACCCAGATACAGAACACTTGCAGATTGGACGTGGAGCATCATGCCGAAGAAGGAACTAATATATTTGCGCCCTGCTGAATACGCCGATGCAATGCTCCTCTTTGAATGGCGTAACGACAGAGAGACTCGTGCGAACTCTCTTCATGGAGAAAAAATTGTCTATGAGGATCATGTCCGATGGCTGAAGAGCGTACTTGGCACGGAGAAGGCAAAACACTTTTACATTCTGATGGTCAATAATATGCCAACAGGGCAAATTCGTCTAAGTATTAACCAAGAGACAGCGTTGATCAGCTATAGTATAGATGTGAGATTTCGCGCGCGAGGATATGGGCGGCTGATACTCCAGATGATGGAGGACAAGCTGGGAGAAGAAAATGAGCATCTGCATCTTGTGGGGTATGTAAAAAAGGAAAATATCGCCTCGCGAAGAGCCTTTATAGCCTTGAAATATACGGAGTGCAGCGAGAATGATCTTCTGCGCTATGAAAAAAGAATAGCCATAGCGGGAAGACCGAGGGAGTAGAACATGATAGAGAAGATCCCCTTCATCATTGCGGAGATGTCAGGCAATCATAACCAGTCATTGGAGCGTGCACTTGCCATCGTTGATGCTGCAGCGGATGCAGGCGTCGATGCAGTGAAGATTCAGACCTACACAGCAGATACGATGACGATTGACATAGACACGGGGGAGTTCTTTATCTCTGATAAGGACAGCCTGTGGAAGGGCGAGACACTCTACCATCTCTATGAGAAGGCGCATACGCCATGGGAATGGCATAAGGCGATCTTTGAGCGATGCAAAGAACGCGGCATTATGGGCTTCAGTACGCCGTTTGATGATACGTCCGTGGAGTTTTTGGAAGATCTTGGCGTTCTCTGTTACAAGATCGCTTCGTTTGAGAATGTGGATCTGCCGCTCATCCGCAAGGTCGCCCGCACAGGAAAGCCGATCATTGCATCGACAGGGATGACGTCGGTCGCAGAGCTTTCGGATCTCGTTCAAACGGCACGGGAAAATGGCTGTACGGATCTGACCCTGCTCAAGTGCACAAGCAGCTATCCTGCCTCACCGGAGGGGACGAATCTGCGGACCATTCCGCACATGCGGGAGCTGTTCGGCTGTGCGGTCGGTCTTTCCGATCATACGCTCGGCATCGGTGCGTCAGTGGCGAGTGTTGCACTTGGTGCAGCGGTGATTGAGAAGCACTTCACCCTCTCGCGTGCTGAGGGAGGTGTCGATGCGGCATTTTCTCTGGAGCCTGCGGAGATGGCACAGCTTGTGCGCGAGTGCCGCACAGCAGCACTCGCGTTGGGGGCAGTGTCCTATGAGAGGGCAGAGCAGGAGCAGAAGTCACTCCAGTTCCGCCGCAGTCTGTATGTCGTCGAGGATATGAAGGCTGGCGATGTCTTTACGGAGAAGAACCTGCGCCGTATCCGTCCTGGGATGGGGCTTTCGCCCAAGTATTATGATATCATCTTGGGGAAGAAGGCAAACTGCAACATTACCCGTGGAACTGCTGTGCAGTGGGATCTGATTGAGTAAAAGGAATTTTAGGGGCATTATATCATGTATATCTTTGAGGACAGAGGGTCTGTGAAGCGATACTATAGTCAGGAAAGAATTGCCGCAATTACAGAAGCGCAGGGCAGTGACTATCGTCGATACCGTGAACTGTGGGATGCGCCGAACATCATGGACGATGTCCTGGAGAAACCGCTCGAAATTATGTTAGAGCTGACCTCGTGGTGTAATTACAAGTGCAAAATGTGTGACAAGGCCTTTGTCCCTGAGAAGGACAAGGTGAATATTCCTGTCGAAAGTGTTCGCCGCCTTGTCACAAACATCAATGAAATGAAAGTCGCTTCCCTGTGGGTCGGGGCGTTTTCAGAGTGCCTGATACACCCTCAAATTGGAGATATTTTAGATGTCTTGAAAGAAGCAGACGTACTCGATTTTACAATTATCACAAATGGTTCTGCATTAAATGAGAAAACAGCAAAGAAGATCATTGATGCGGGCGTGAAACGACTGAGCGTCTCATTGGATGCAGCGACAAAGGAGACCTATTACGATGTGCGAAAAGGAGATCTCGATCAGGTAGAGAATCATATTGACCGCTTCATTGCACTGCGCGGAGAAGCTATATTTCCTTCTCTTCGTGTTTCCATGGTTATGATGGAGGACAACGTTAATGAACGTGAAGCCTTTTTGGAAAAGTGGAAAGGAAAAGCGGACATTATTGATTTTCAGGTTTTGATGGATGCATCACATATTGAACATTTGGCTGATGTGACGGAATACACGCCAGAGTGTGTAGAGCCGTTTCGCAGATTGGCAATTCGATATGACGGTGTCGTGCTGCCCTGCTGTACCTCGTATGGAACTTATTTCCCCTTGGGGAATATTCGAGATACTTCGTTAAAAGAGATGTGGGAGGGGGAAAAGATTCGTAAATTACGAGAAGAGATCAAAACAAAGAATTTCAATAAGGTCTGCCGAAATTGCAAGAAGGTAACCCAATAGGAAAGGTGAGACAAGTATGAGTCTTGCGGAATTGATTGAGTCTGGGAAAACGGCTGATGCGCTTATCCTTACAGTTGGGCTGATAGAGAAATCAGAGCATGAGAATGTGGATGTCGATGCACTGCTTGCAGCCTATCGTCTGTGTCATACAAAAGATACGGATATCTATCTGTGTACGATGATACAGAGTGGTATTCTTCGGATCCTGCACAATGCAACACAGAAAAATGTGCGGTTGGAGGACTTACTGAAGATCGCTGATACTCTTTCAGGATACGGAACTTCTGATGATGTCAGTATGTATTTTCTGGGCTATGTGGCCGATTTCCTGTATCAAGTGGCAGAGTCTCTGCACAGTAAGGGAGATGCTCCCACGGCGTATCGTTTTTTGAGTGCACTCGCGTCACTTAAAGTTCCCGTCCGTGTGGAATATATACTGCTTGAAAATGCACTGAAGGGAAGCTTGCAGCTGCCCGCGGACTACAGCGTGTTCAATGATGACCGGAAAAAAGAACATTCTGCTGTTGGAGCTCCTGAAAATGTACAGGCACCTGTTGGAGTGAATCATCGGCGCCTGCGTGTGGATATTTTACTCGAGTTTCCTACTGTTTGGTGCAAGGTCAAAAGTCTGTACGAGGCGTTGTCGAAGGATGAATTGTTTGACTGCCGACTCGTTGCGATTGATATGCAGGAGCGATCGTGGGACAGTGCGAAGGAATACCCCGCTTTTCTTCAGTTCTTGAATGATCGTAATCTTCCGTTTGTACCAGAGGCTGCTTATCGTTTTGCGGAGCGCAGACCAGACGTGCTCATTTATACGAATCCCTATGATTGGCATCACCCAAAGTTTTCTGTTGAAAATGTTAGGAGATACGGAATCCGGATCGTCTATCTCCCATACTCCATTCCATTTTTTGTTGATGAGAAGAACAAGGTGTATCTCTATGATTTGCCGATACATCGGCATGCATGGCGTGTTTATGTGCGCTCATCGCGTGAGATCCGCAAGTACGGAATGTACTGCCAGTCAGGGAATGCTCATGTATCGCTTGCCGGTGCGCCCTTGGCGGACTATATATCCGAGCAAAAGGAGCGGCTCAAGCCGGATGCACGCTTTAAAAAGACATTTCTGTGGGGGATCGACTACGGCTTCTGGGATCAAGCTACGGCAACCTTTAGGGAATATGGGGAAAGAATCCTGCAGTATTTCGCGGAGCATCCACAGCTTGGGCTCATCGTACGACCGCATCCTCTCTTTTATGGTGCAGTGACGAAAATGGGATTTATGAGCGAGGAAGAGGTTCAGGCCTTTTATCGTCATTGCGAAGATATCCCTAATGTATCATTAGACTTATGTGGAGATCTGACAGGCTCATTTTGCAAATCAGATGCGCTGATTTCAGATATTTCATCCATCTTGGTGGAATATCTGCTGATGGGGCGTCCTGTTCTGTATCTAGGGACAAAAGGTACACCAGACTATCGGGAATATCCGGAGGACGATGCCGATGTGCTTGCACACTACTATTCGGGTGATACCTTTGAGCACATTGTCCGCTTTATTGAGATGGTTACTGCGGGGGAAGATCCTATGTGCAAAGAGCGTGTGTCAGTGCTCGACAAATACTTTTATCATACGCAAGTCAATGCCGGCGAAACCATCAAGGAAATGCTGAAGGACGCATTGCAAAACCAGTAAAGGAATCGCTGATAAAATGAGATATGCCAGATTGGCGTAGATTTTTCCGACTGAGGCAGCCAACCGGACACATAGTGAGGGTTATGTGGAGAATTTGCTGACGATAAGCGGGCGAAAAGGATGTACTAAGATGGCGGTGCCGAATTTATCAGTGTTTCCCTAATGTGCAAGAAAGAGGAATGGATTCGATGAATGAAGCGCAGGAGCAGTTGATCCGGCGGACGATTCGCCTGCATTTTGGGCAAAGTGCCGCCAAAGGGATTCTTCTGCCGCTGAAGGAAGGTATGACGAATGATTCGTTCCTCTTTACTGCGGATGGAAAAAAGTATATTTTTCGCTGCAATGGAGAGGGCACGGAGCGTCTGATCGACCGCGAAAACGAGAAGGCGGTCTATGAGCTCCTGGCTGACACGGGCATCACGGAGCGCATCGTGGCACTGAGTACACAGCCGGGGTATAAGATCTCGCGTTACTATGAGCACTCCCATGTCTGTGATCCGCACAATGCGGAGGAGGTTGCCTCCTGTATGGCTGCGCTGCGTTCCTTTCATGAGCGCAGGCTGCGCAGCGTGAAAGTATTTGACCCGTTTGCCGAGCTCCTCTTTTATGAGACGCTGATGCCGGCGGAGGCTCGCAGAGGCAGTGCGTACACTGCTGTGCGGGAACAGGTCTTTTCGCTTCGCCCCTTTGTCGCGCTATTTTTGGAGGAGGCGGCGACACTCTGCCATATTGATGCTGTCTCAGATAATTTCCTCTTTGTGGAGGGGCGTGAGCGCCCCTATCTGATTGATTGGGAGTATGCAGGTCTGTCGGATCCGCTGATTGACATCGCTATGTTTGCCATCTATGCGGACTATCGTGAGGATGAGACAGAGCAGCTCATCGCGGCGTACTTCCCGGAGGGCTTTGATGCGCTGCTGCGTGCACGCATCCATACCTATATGGCGGTGGGTGGACTCCTCTGGTACGATTGGAGTGTCTATAAAAGCTCGCTCGGCGTGACATTCGGGCCATACGAGGAGAGTCAGTTCCGATTCGCGAAGGAATACGCCGTCAAAGCGCGGAAAGAGTGGGCGATGCTGTGATGGTACGCGATCCGATGTGGGTGATGCTCGGCATCGTGAGCGGGCTCCTCTGGGGCTGCAACAACTATCTCTACGGTGTCGGTGCATCGGCGGCAGGGGCAGGGCTTGTTGTCGGCATTGGTTTTCCGCTCGCCTGTACGGCAGTCAACGATATGAGTGCCGCGATCTTTTTGCTCGCGGTGAATGGTCTGCGCGGGACATTTCGTGCAATACGTACGGTCATTAGCCGATCCGGCCTCTTTCTCTGTGCCGCCGCCCTGCTTGGCGGGCCGATTGGACAACTCTCCTACTGCCTTGGCATCCTGTGGGCGGGACCGACCTATGCGCTGGCACTCTCGGCCCTCTATCCTGTTGTTGGCTGCCTTTTGGCGCGCCTGCTCCTGCATCAGCAGGTCACCCTGCGCATGGGTATCGGTATCGTTCTTGCTGTTGCCGGCGGAGTGATCACGGGGGCTGTGCCGCCGGATCGTGCGCCGCTGCTCCTTCTCCCGGGGATGGCGTGTGCGCTCCTTGCCGCCCTCTGCTGGGGCGGTGAGATTGTGCTGGCTGTACGCGGCATGGCGGACATCGAGCCGGATCTTGCCATCACGCTGCGTGAGTGCATCTCAGGAATGGTTCTGCTGGGGATCACACTGGTCTTTTTCTCGGACGATGCTCTTCTGAATGCACTCTCCGCAGCTCCTCTGTCCTTTATGACCCTAGCCGCCGCGGGCGCTGTTGCGGGCGCGTCCTATTTTCTCTGGTATGCGGTCAATCGTGCCATCGGCTGTGCGCGCGGTATGGCGACGAATGCAACCTATATTATATGGGGCGTATTGCTGCAATGGGGCATTGCCGGGGCGGAGATCTCGGGACAGATGGTGCTGGGCTGCAGCCTCGTCTTTCTGGGAGTCCTTCTTGTATCACTGCATCCGCATCCTGCGCATGGAGCGGATTGACGCATGGGAGACGATATGACCAAAGAGGATTTTGATGCGGCAGTCGCATTGCTTGATGCGGATGATGCCGTGCGGCGGGCACAGGCAGCGGAATGCCTTGCCCCCTATCGCGTGACAAATGCGGTGCTGATGGCGGCGGGTTATGGCAGTCGTCTTGCGCCCATCACAGACCATACGCCGAAGGGGCTTCTGCGCGTCCGCGGTGAGGTGCTGGTCGAGCGTCAGATCGCACAGCTCCGCGCGGCGGGAATTGCAGACATATTTCTCGTCGTCGGATATCTGAAGGAACAATTTTCCTATCTGGCATCGGATCCGCACATTCATCTGGTCGACAATGAGGACTATCATTGCTGCAACAATACGTCGTCCCTTTTTCGTGTGCTCGACGTGCTCGATAATACCTATATATGCTCGGCAGACAATTACTTTACGGAGAATGTTTTTACACCGTATGTCTACCGCTCCTACTATGCATCGGTGTATGGCGATGCACCCAGCGAGGAGTACTATCTCACCGTGGACGGCGATGGACGCATCACCGATGTGCAAATCGGCGGAGCACATGGATGGTATATGCTCGGGCAGGCATACTTCTCACGGGCGTTCAGCACGCATTTCGCTGCGCTCCTGCGCGAGGCGTATGAGCAGGATGTATCCGTGCGCGGCCTGCTCTGGGAGCAGTTCTATATGCGCCATATTGAGGAACTCACGCTCGAACGGCGGGAGTACGCAGACGGCATCATTTATGAATTTGATACACTGGCGGATATACAGGCGTTTGATGCGGGCTTCCCAGAAAACTGAGAACTACTATTGATTATTCTCTAGTAACATATGTTACGTCGATGGATGATCCCCTTTGCTATAATCGAACACAAGAAATGTGGATTTTCGCAAAGGAGAGTT
>ERZ773055.603-NODE-603-length-20337-cov-20.481856_pt1 | contig 20337 bp, 25 predicted proteins | sample MGYA00580515_ERZ773055 | MGnify/ENA primary metagenome ERZ773055 (study PRJEB29015, sample SAMEA2737993) | human oral metagenome | biome: human oral; feature: human-associated habitat; material: dental | place: China | collected 2064 ...
AGGCAATATCCGCGCCCATCGCCCGTACTTTGTCCTCGTAGGACTTGCGCGAGAGAATTTCATCGCAGAGCATCGTCCCGTCGCCCTGCAGTGCCTTCATGGAGATATGACGGATGCGGCGGTCAGCGAAATGCTGGAGTACATTGCCCGCGAGATCGTCCGATGCCCAGCGCGTCATGATAACGATGATCTTGCCGCCCTCCTCCAGGCGCGAGAGCATAGTGTTGCAGAACCAGTCCCAATGCTTTTCCTTGACCGTCTCGTTATACGCCTCCTCGGCGTTCTTGATGAGGTCGTCGATGATCATGAGCGAGCAGCCGAAGCCCGTTGCTGTGCCCGTCGGAGAGGTCGCAAGATAGCTGTTATAGCCGCCCGCAAGGCTCCATAGATTCATCGCCGCATCGCCCGCCTTGATCGTGACCCCCGGAAAGATGTCACTGTAGACAATACGTGCTGCATCCGCCTTGATCTCCTGGATGCTGTTGCGGACGTTCTTCGAGAACACGGTTGACAGCGTCTCGTTATACGAGCCAGTCATGATCTTCTCTTTCGGGTTCTTGCCGAGGATCCACTCAACGAAAAGCCCCGCCGTGCGGCTCTTGCCGTGGCGCGGCGGCTCGTTGATGACAAGCACTTCATCATCACCCTCGTAGAACGCCTGCAAGGCGTCACAGAGCTCACGGAGATATGTGCGTTCGGGCTTGTAAAAATCAGACGCCCGCAGACAGCAATAAAAAAAGAACTCGCGCCGTGCAAGTTCTAGTTTCGCCTGATGGACGATCCTGCTATCCACTGTCGATCACGCCCCGCAGCTCTTCCGTCGAAAGCCCTGCAAATGGATTATCAACGGTCGCCTTGACTTCGAGTTTGTCGTTAAACATACCGATATGCCTCCCCAGAAGCTCAAGGGCCTTGATCTTGTCATGCAGCTTGATTTCAACCCCGTTGGCCCCTTGTTTGATGCTTGCAATCGCTGCACGCTGATCAGCAGAAAGTTCAGTGGTCTCCTTGTGCACAGCCAGCTCGATCGGAACCTTTACTTTGCCCCTGTTGATTACCCGGGTCTCGACTTGTACAAAGTCCGTCGCATCCGCAAAAGCAACGCGCGCAAGCTCCTGCACAACGCGTTCCTGCGTCACTTCTGTACGCCGTTGGAGGTCTTTTTGCCGACGCGAAATTTCAGCTTGAATGTTATCTTTTGTCAACAACCTGCCCGCAATACTTCTTGCCGAGCGTTCGCTGTATCCTGCACGAATTGCCGCCTGTGTCCCGTTGAAGTCAATTAGCCACTCATCCACGAAACGATCCTGCATCGGTGGCAGTTTCACGTCGTCACCTCCTTTCCACGCATGCAAAAAGGGCACCGCGTCTGCAGTACCCTCTATTATCAGCTTATACTATATCACAGGTCGTATAGGACATTCTAGGACATCTTTTCCGCAATCGCCCGCAATGCACCTCCGTGTAGTCGTGTTATCTGCCGAAAGCTATACCCCATCCCTACCGCAATATACTCCCACGATTCGCCCTGCAGATAACGCCGCGTCAGCACCTCGCGATAACGCCCGTCCGCGATCTCCCCAATCCGCTCCTTCGCTTCTTCGCGCATGGCGACCAGCTCATCCCATTTCACATTAACCCGCTCAGCGTATTTCTCAAGTGCTGTGATCGCATCCGAAAGATCACCGATGTGCGAGTTGCTGACCTTGTCCTTGTCGTACTCGATTGCCTTGAGATTTATCACATCGTCTCTTGCACGCTGGTAATCCAGCTCTGCGCTCCGCAGATCACTCTCAGCATCGCGGATACGTCTCAGATATTCTTTTGCTGTCATTCTGCTTCTCCCTCAAAGTCACGCAGCCGGTACTTGTTCAATTCTGCCCACAGCTCCTTGTTCTCCTCCCTGAGTGCATCAATTTCCTCAGGATCGTAATTCTGATTCGCCTCGCGCTCCAATGCCCGAGCCATCATGCAGCGCATACTCGCGTTGATGATATGACTGTCACTCCGATCACCCGCCAGCCACATTGAGAGATGCCGTAGCGCACGCGCTGCATGCTCCTCCGCGGGGATACTTCGCCATGTCTCGCCCGGATGTTTTTCCGCACCTGCGGTCAACCCCTCGGCGATCTCATTCAGCCAGGCAAAATCGATGTATCTGTACTCGTTCCGTTCCGGACTCTGCGGATATTTTGTATCTGCCATCGCTCACGCCTCCTTGTTGTCCGTCTCGACGGGAATAACATCTGCGAACCTATCCTTCTCGAACTTAGACAACGGCGCAAGCAAACCGCCTGCTGGGATCGCAGAAATAATATCTCGATCGACCTCCATCCGCAAGATTGCTCGAGAGGATCCAGGCGCATAGAAGCGCACAGGAGCTTTACGCTGACGAAAGTAGTCCACAATATCTAACAAACGGCGCGCATCGAACGCAGCATAAAAAGTCTGCTCTCCTATGAGGCGGAGGGATTCCGTCCCTCCCGAAAGTTGGTAATCCAAGCGCAAGCTATGCCCGCGCGTGTATGCCGCAAGACCACCTTGACGCCATACCAGCAAAACGCACTCTATGGCCTTCCGGTGAGGAGCGCAGGCAATCACTGCTTTCAAAATCGCAAGAAACTCCGTAAGATCGCCGTCCCCCGCAACCGGATACGGCTCGTTGCCGCGAAGCTCCGGCAGAATCTTGCTGTAATCCGGAATCTGCGCGTCCCCAATGGCGAGATTGCTCGTCACATCAACTGCGCCCTCTCTGCTGGACGGATCCTCAACCCAGATGCAACTGTGTCGATTCGAGGCGTAGGCGCGCCCTTTCTGGTAATGGATCGCTGACTTCGCTCCATCTTTGCCAAGTACCTTTTTCACGTTCTTCATAAACGTCAACATTTTTAAGTCCTCCTTATCGCGCCTTGTAGCGCTCTATCCTTGCTTTGACAGCATCCAGCATGCTCTCCTGCCCTGCAGCCTTGCCTTCCAGCGCCCGCATTACATCCTCGTCGATCGTCCCCTTTGCAACAAGATGATGCAGCATCACAGGCTCCGTTTGTCCGGGACGATGCAGACGCTTATTGGTCTGCTGGTACGCCTCGAGGCTCCACGTCAATCCATACCAGACGACGATATGCCCACCATGCTGGAGATTCAGCCCGTGCCCCGCGCTCTGCGGATGCACCAACAGGATCGGTATGCGTCCAGCGTTCCAGTCGCGAATGTCCTCCGCTGTTTTGAGTTCCCGCGCCAGGGGATATTTTTTCCGCAGTGCGTCAAGGTCATGTCGATAGCTGTAGATCACCATGACGCTTTTGCCCTCGCTGCAGGAGATGATCTCATCCAGCGCCTCAAGCTTTGCCCCGTGGATCTGCACAACTTCTTTCTCTGCGTCATAGACAGCCCCGTTGGCCATCTGCAGCAGTTTGTTTGTCAGCGCGGCGGCAGATACGGCAGTGATGTCCGTGTCTCCGATGCTCAGCACAAGCTCCTTCTCCATCTCGCGATATCGCTCCAACGCTTCATCCGGCAGCTGTACCTTAACGATGTTCTGCATCAATGGCGGTAAGGTGAGATAGTCCTCGCTTTTCATGCTGACGCAGATGTCACCGATTTTGCGAAATATCTCTTTGTCTGCACCAGGGCGCAGATCGTAACTGTACACGACATAGCCGCTCTGCTGTCCGGGGCGGAAATACCGCTCCCGGTACTCCGTCAACGTTCTGCCGAGACGCTCGCCGCGATCCAGGAGATACAGCTGACTCCAAAGATCCATCAGGCCATTGGGGGCGGGCGTCCCGGTGAGAAGCACGACGCGCTGTATCAGCGGACGCACCTTCCGCAGCGCCTTGAATCTCTGTGACGCAGGATTTTTGAAACTGCTCGACTCATCGATCACGACCATGTCAAACGGCCATTTGTCGCGGTAGTACTCGACCAACCACTTGACGACATCACGATTGACGATGTAAATATCCGCATCCGCCCGCAGTGCCGCCTCCCTTGTCCGCAGATCGCCGACAGCGACAGAGATACGCAGATTCCGCGTATGTGCCCACGTCTCGCACTCGTCGCGCCAGGTACTTAAGGCCACACGCAGCGGCGCGATCACAAGCACTTTGCGCACGGCAAAGCGGTCATACATCAGCTCATCGATCGCCGTCAGCGTCGAAACCGTCTTGCCCATGCCCATATCCAGCAGGAGGCCTACGGCCGGGGTGTCGATGATCCGCTGGATCGCATACCGCTGGTACGGTCGCGGTACAAATTCCCGCACCATCAACGCAGATACCAGTCACAGAACTGCTCAATATCCGCGCCAGAACGAATAACGTGTACAGGGAAACCTTTTGCGTGGATCTCTCGGCAGGCGATCTCCTGCGACTTCCGCAGATGCCCGCCCGGGCGCTTGATCTCCGCGAAGACTGCGCGCCCACCAGGAAGAAGCACGATGCGATCGGGCACGCCGACGCGCCCCGGGGAAACGAATTTCATGGCGAGCCCGCCGGCTTCTTTGACCGCCTTCACGAAATTCCGTTCGACTTGTTTTTCCGTTATTGTTTTGTCGGGTCGGAACAGCCCTGAAAAAATATTTTTCATATTTCCTCCTCTACCCCTTGACAAGGCAGTCCGTTTTGTGTTACGCGCGTGCGCACCCGCGCAGGCGGGCGCGACACATTTACGGATTTAAGAAAATTAAACATTATGTTCGTATTTTTACCCTTAATTCAGAATATCTCTATACAAACAAAGTTGCAAAGTTGCAGATAGTCTAACTCCTTGATTCTCTAAGGTTTAGCCCGCAACTTTCTAAAGTTGCACAAAGTTGCAAAGTTGCAATTCCTCTAATCTTGTTCTCACGACTGCAACTTTCTGCCCTCCGTGCAACTATCTAAAGTTGCAGCGGATTCTTCCGAACAAAGCCTTTTTGAGCCCCGTAATGTGGGAATCGGATACCTCCGCTCGGTTGATCCCAGCCTTTCATCTTCCGCAAAATGTCATTGATTTCTATTGATTGCGTTCGAGTCAGTTTTTTGGGATCGCCGTTCAGCAGTTCGACCCAGACTTCCAAGGCGCAAACGCGGTCACGCAGCACCGTCCCTTCAGGCATATCCAGCCCGTCGCCGTGGATGTAGTCCCGACGCTCTCCGAGGTCAAACTTTGCCCAGTTCCCCGGCAGCGGCCGATCCACGAAGTCGTAAATCAGGCCGGCCAAGGGGCTCTCGTCCGTGTGCGCCTCCTGCAGCTCCCTCGCAATCGCCCCCATGCGACCGTCCAGATGCAGGGGCTCACCGCCTTTGAAGGCGTCGACGGCCTCCGCCCATATTTGCCCCACAACGTCCTCCGTCAGGTGCTCAAAATGTGACATCTTCTGCCGCTCCTTGTCCACCTGCATCGGCCACCAACGGCGGCCACCCGTCTGATCACGGATAAAGTCCGCGATATTGGTCGTCGCGATGAAGATGCACTGACGCGGATACCGCTCTGTACGGCGCCCGTAGGCGGCTCTGAAGGAGTCCTCCTGCTTGGAGATGAACTGCTTGACCAGCTCGAAATCCGCTTTCCGGATCGCGGCCAGCTCACCCAGCTCAATGAGCCAAAATCCCTGGATATGCTCCATTGCGTCCTTGCCTTGGACGGTCACGAGGCTTTCGGAGTGCCAGCCATGCGCGAGTTTGCGTACAAGGGAGGTCTTGCCCTGTCCCTGCTTGCCGATCAGCGTCAAAACAGTATCGAACTTGATGCCGGGCTCGAGCGCACGGCCGACGGCCGCCGCGAGCGTCTTGCGTGTTACGGCACGGTTGAACTCCGTGTCCTCCGCCCCGAGGTAGTCAATAAAAACCGTATCGAGGCGCGGGATGCCGTCCCATGTTAGTCCCAGCAGGTAATCTTTGAGCGGGTTGAACGCATGGCGCGTCGTGACCTCACTCAGCGCATCCTCGATCGTACTTTTGCCGCGGATGCCATAAATCTCCTCGAGGTAATTCCGCAAAGACGAATCGTCGCTGTCCATCCAAACGGTTGACCGCTCGCGCGGCCGCCACGGCAGATCACGCAGCACGACAATACGGTGTGCGAAGTCGTCGATCGCGGCCGTGCCACGCAGCGCAGGATCGTGCTCGAGGATCAGCTTGACATTTTTCGCGGTGCTCTCGTAACCGCCCATAACGGTCACGTCCATCTCTTTGAGCCAACTGTTATCTTCCGCCTCCCCTTCCACGGGCTCGAAGTCCTGCCGCACCTCCGCAAGGCGCTCCTCGCCGATCGTGACCCTTACGCGGTCATCGGATGCTGCAAGCTCCTGCATCGCCTTGTAGCTTGGCAGGCGCCCGGGCGGTGTCTTCGGCGATGCGTCTTCATCACGGGCGCGGAACTTATGGATACGGACAAGATCAAACGCGTTGACCAGCTGTCCGCAGCAGGGGTCTGTCGAGTGATGGCTGAAAAGGAACTTGCCGTCATCGTAGATGACCGCGCCCGCCGCAGACGTTCCCGCCGTATAGGTGTAGCGGTCATCTGCGGCGCACTGCTCATATACCCTGGGCAGGAATGTATCCATTGCCTCAGTGACGCTATATGTACGGCAGAATGCACCGACAATGCCTTTCTTGGCCAACGGATCCTCTTGCTTCTCGGCGGACCTTCGAATCTCGGCATGCACGCGTGAGCTCTCCGGCCACTGCGACTGATCGCGCCAGTCCTCATAGCGGGCGAGCCACTTATCGGCGTCGAGGAATGCGTCGTCGTTAAACTCGAAGACGTATTCCCCATCGACGGGCGTCGACGGCCAGAACATCAGCCGATGCGGCTGATAGGTCGTGTCGTCGAACTGCTCGATGTCGATGTCCGCCGCGACGCGCCGTGCGATTGCCTGATACTCGTCCGGAGATACGGGGCGGCTGAGCGGCAGGACAAGGCGCAAACGGGGTTTTTCAGGCGTATGCTTATGCGTGCTGTAGATCACGGCCGCCGGGCTCTCAAGTGTGAACATCATGAGATCCCAGAAGTCCGGCTGCGCAAAGTCCGCATCGAGCGTCAAGAGCTGACGACTTGCGACAGACTCCGCTGTACGTCGGCCGCCCTTCAGCACTCCGCCGACGAAGCCGCCCACGTCCTTGATGCGGCTCTGCTCGGTCTTGGGGAGCTTCTTGTATTCGGCGATGGTCTCGTTCGTGCGCTGTGTCTCGCTGAGACGGCGGACGAAGTCCGACCAGTTCATTTCTTGGTTTTTCCAGTGTTTGTCCATCCGGGAGCGCCCTATGGCAATCGTAAGGCGCGCGTCATGCGAAAACGCGGGGATGGTATCTGTCTTGTTGCTCATGAGGATCCACCCATGCTGATCCCTCCTATGCCGTCATTGCGGCTGCTGTCTCTGTTACTTGCGGTCGTGCGTCTATATCCTCACAGCGGCTGTAGGTGATGCCGACCTGATCCGCCCACGCGATGATCTCGGCATTGACCTCCGGCCTTTTGCTGACGGGCTGGTTGCAGTCGAGCTTTGCCTGCTTGATCCTGCCGTCCGCGACCTCGATGCATGCAACGAGCTTGCCCCGATCATCCGACATGAGGACGATATTCGTCTCCCCCTTGCGGACGCTCTGTGCGTACGTCCCGACGCAGTTGTGCAGGGTCTTCCCGGCGTCGTAAAGCACTTGGGAGCACTCCGGCAGGAAGAACTGTATGCGATCCTGCTGCATCGCAAGCCTGCGACGTATTGGCGCGGTCTCATTATCAAAGGTGTAGTCCGGATGCTTTTCTTTGTTACGGAGTGCAACGAGCGTATCGTGCAGATCGCGAATCTTCGGCGGATGCTGCCGGAGCTCGGTGTAAGACGTCTCGCCTAAAAGGTCAAGCATCCGCAGCGTATCCCTCACAACATAATCAGACGATCGGCGCAGGAATCGAAGAATCTCCGTGTCCGTGTAAAACTCCTTGAGCCATGTCAGGGTATCATCAAGTGGGTATCTGCGCTGTCCCCCACCGTCATGATCTCCGAATAGCGGAAACGCCTGCATCGCAAGGTCGGAGCGGCTAAAGAGCCGATGCAGGAACACCAGCTTGCGCAGGCAGAATGTATCCTCTGTGAGTGCGCGGCGCACCGAGCGCGTGTCTGGAAGATTGGCGGCGACGATCAGCCCTGTAACGGTATCTTTTGCCTGGCGGACGATGTTGATGTCAAAATCCGTGGGGAATCGGTTGAGCCACGGGACACACGGCACGGAGCCGGTATTGAGCTGACGAAGGATTGCAGGAAGGTTTGCTGCATCTTTGAACACCATCCGATAGGCAATGTTGCCAATCGGGAGGAGCAGCCAGCCGGCAAAAGTCCCGGCCGGGCAAAAGAACGAGGATACCTTGTGCCCGATACGCTTTTCAAGTTTTTCGCGGACAGCCTCTCGGAGCGTCCGCAGGAGGCTCAATATTTCGGACTTGTGCTTTGCGATGCTGTAATGCGAAAAGAGATACCGGAGCACCGATTCTTGTCCGAGTTCGACGAGCTCCTTTGGGTCACAGAGTTCCCGCTGTAGGAGGGACTCCCCGATGCTCTGTTTCCACGTCGTTTTTCTCCGCTGCGTGTCGAAACGAAACTCCTCTTTATACGAGACTTCCCGCCAATACGACACTGATCCACGCGGAGCAGGAGACAGTCCCTTGCCACATACGAGCAGCTTGACGAAATCCTTGAACTCGTAGAGATACAGGTGCATTGTGACTGGGGCGACCTTGTCGAAACGCGCCCAGATGTTGTCATCGTTGCTGATTCCATAGCATATGAGTGTCTTGCAGTGTGGGCAGTTGATAAATACGGGTGCACACATGCCGCCGCGCGGTGCAGGAATCCTGAAATCATGTCGGCAGTGCATACAGCGAAAAATCAGCTCGTCGGGAGTGTAGTCCTCAGATGTTGCGGCGTATGACGCGAACATCTTGGGGATTATAACTTGTGCAATCTGCATACGTGCCTCCCGTCAGTCGAGGAAGCTGAGGTCGTCGTCGTCAGCCTCGGCAGTCTCCGACGCAGGAGCATCTGCAGGCGGAGTCTCCACTACGGGCTCAGCCTTCTTTGCACGGGGCTTCCTTTTTGCGGGTTTCTTCTCTTCCGCTGTGGGCTCCGCTTTCTTTTCTTCCTTGGGCGGCGTCAGTGCTGTCTCAAGTGCGATCGCAGTGCTGCACGCACGCCGCATATCGGAAGCGTATGCGCGCAGGTGATCTACGTCTTCGGCAGATGCGGTGCCTGTCTTGCCCTCTGCGTCCGAGCGTGCAATCAGATCGTCCAGCTCTTTCAATACTTTGAGCTGCTGTTCCATCTGTGATTTAATCATTGTGTAAGTCCTCCTAGTCTTTTTTGTAGTAGTCTGTAATGTATCCGTCGGCGGTCAGGATCAGCCCTGGCGCCCAGTCAATCGGCCGCCCCATAATCCGGCATACATTGTCCAGATCGCACGCATCGGCGGGGCATTCGATCACGACCTCGTCGTGGATGTGCATAACAATTTGATACCCTTCCGCCTCGAGGCGTGTCATGGCAGCGGCGAGACAGTCCCGTGCGATTGCCTGGACGATGTTCTCGACGAGTTTGCCGCCGTAGGTGCGCAGACGCGTCCATTTGCCCGATGTCTGCTCTGAGCCTTCATAGGTCAGCCCTTCGCGATCAAATTCGGGCTCTACCTCAATTTTGGGCCGCACATAGGCAAGTCTGCGTCCCGACGGGAGCCGAAGAAACAGGATGCCTTTACGGTAAGAAAATACGACGCCATGATGCAGGGTCACCGCTCGATTCTCACGGACTGCCTCGATGGCAGCCGTATCTACGTCGTACCAAAGCTGTTTGATACGAGGGCTGGCCTTGCGCCAGCTGTCAACGATCTCCCGCAGCTCCTCGTCACTGAGTCCGAGCTTATCCGCGCCCATCGCCTTGAGTGCGCCGATGCTGCCTTGATACCCAAGGGCGAGCTCTGCGATCTTGCCTTTCTGCCGCAAATGTCCGTTGATGCCGTGCTTTTCAACGGGGACCCCGAACATCTTGGATGCCGATGCGCAGTAGATGTCCCCGCCGTCCGCGAAAACGTCCATACGCCATTTTTCCCCGGCGAGCCATGCAATGACGCGTGCCTCGATCGCGGAGAAGTCCGCAACCATAAAGCGGCATCCGTCACGCGGTACAAACGCTGTACGAATGAGCTGAGAGAGCACGTCAAGCGGATGCGCATAGATCATCTCGATGGCGTATGTGTTTCCACTGCGTAAGAGCTCCCGCGCATCGTCAAGCTCGGTCATAGAATTGCGCGGCAGGTTTTGTACCTGCACGAGCCGCCCCGCCCAACGCCCCGTCCGATTTGCTCCATAGAACTGAAGCAGCCCGTGTACGCGGCCATCGTCGCAGCGTGCTCGTCGCATCGCCTCATATTTTTTGACAGAGGTCTTGGACATGAGCTGTTTGAGCTTCAGCATCTCTTTGACCGCGGGTTTCTGCACCTGCGTCATGAGCTCCGGCAGATTATCCTTCGTGATCGATGTCGGGAAAAAGCCCTCCTCTTGCTCGATCCAGCGTTTGATCTGTTCACCGCTTGCGGGATTCGGCAGGCCTGTAAGTGCTTTGGCGTGCGCGAGGACGCGTCCCTTGAAGTCTGCGTCAAAGTCAATCGCCTCAGATACAAGCTGGGCATCGATGCTGACGCCTCGATCGTTGATGCACTGATCGAGCTCCCACAGCAGCTGTTCCTCCACCCGTACCGGGAAATTGGAGAGACGCCGGCGGATCTCTCGCTCGGCCACAACGTCGCGCACGCAGTACTCCTTGAACAGCGCCCATTTCTCCGGCGCGTGCTCCGGCAGATTCCTTTCGCGGCCGCCGTTGATCTTTGTCGGTTTGCATGGCTTGCAGAAATACGTGATCAGCTGTTTGCCGACGCTCATTTTTGCTTTGTCATCTGCGAGGCGCAGCGCCTTTGACGCCATGTCGAGGCTTCCGGGAAGTCCGAGTGTCAGAGCATGCACCATCGTGCATGACCAGCCCGCAGGATCCAAAAACTGAAACGGCGCAGTTGGATCCATGCGATGAAGAAAATGACTGAGCACGGTGCGTTCGAACTGCGCGTTATATGCGCATTTCGTTACCATACTGTCGGTAAGAGCAAAGAGGACATCATCCGGAAGTGTTTCCCCCGCTGTGAGGTCTACGATCTGCACAGGCTCGTCGTCCCACGCATAGGCGAACAGCAGGACTTCGGCGTTCTCGGCGTACTTGTAGCCGCCGACCTTTTTGATGTCGAGATCTGAATAGGTCTCGATGTCGATTGATAGAATCATAGGCTCTCCTCGGTAGCAAAGCCCGCACGGAGTAACCATGCGGGCCCCGCCCTATCTATGATCAGCTGAGGAAATCATCGTCGTCATCGCCGCCGAGATCCTCAAAGTCCTCCGTGGCCGAACGTTCGCCTGTCAGGTGATCGCCGTCACGTACCTTCTGGATGTTGCCGAGACCGCAGCCGATACCGACATTGCCCTGCGTGTTGAACGCGAAGAATGTGACACTGACGTTGGCATAGCATCCGGAGTATACCTCCGAGCGATCCAGAACAGGTTCAACGCGCCGATCGACAATCTTGGGCGGATGGTCTGCGCTTGCGTTGGCGTTGAGGAAGTAGCATCCGGCGTATGCATCATCATCCGGACGATCCTCGTCGCCATCGCGCAGCGGAAGCTTGAGGTTCTTTGGCACAACGCCATTCTTGTTGGCGAGCTTTGCCTTGCCCTCGATCTTCGCCTCCTCAATCGCCTTGTTGATCGCCTTGATGGTCTTGGTGTCGTCCTTGCTGATGAGGAGCGATGCGCTGTAGCGCATCTTTCCATTCGTGTCGCCCTGCATCGGCTTCGGCTCCCAGATATTCGCATACGAGAGACGGACATTCTTAATAACAATTCTGCTCATTGATCTTTTTCCTCCATAACATCAAATTCTGACTGCACCGGATCATATTCCGGCCTCTCATCATCCTCCGGAACAAGCGTTGGCTTGCCCGGCGGCTTTTCAATGACACTCCCGAGGAGCTTACTGAATTTCTTCTTTGTGATGGCCTTCTCAAGGTCGGTGATGGTCTGCATCGCCAGAGGTTTGTAGATCACATCATCGGTGTAACCTGCTTTACGCAGGAGCTTGACGGCCTTTGCCTCGTCCGTAATTTTCCGATTGCTGCGGCCCTCGACGACCTTAAAGCCCGGCCATCGATGCCCTTTAAGGGCCTCTTCAAGTGCGTGCGTTTTGACCTTCTCGGCGTATCGCACGAGCTCGTCGACACGTTCCAACACAAACGACACTTCGTCGTCCGTGAGGAGGTCGGCGTCCCGGAACTCGAGTTTTGCGATCTCCATGTTGTACTCCGACAGAGCCTTGCACTGTGCGGCTGCACGGCAGAACCTGCAGTGATCGCCCGCCTTGAAATCGCCTTTGCCTTCATAGGCAAGCTCCGCGATCGGCTTGATGCTCTCGCCCCATGCAAGGAGCTCGTCAACGGGCATGAGCTGCGTTGAGAGTCCGCCGTTACGCGGCTGGAAGATGGACATGCGGACGTGGTCAAAATCGTAGATGTAGCCGTACTGCTCGATCGCGCCGAGTGCGTAGAGCTGCATCTGTGTGTTGCCCTCAGCGGAGACCGGGACGCCCTTGCCATACTTGAGATCAACGATCTCAAGAACGCCGTCGCCGATGATAACCATGTCCCCCGTTCCGAATCCGTTTTTGACCCAGCGACTGAAGTCCAGCCGCTCCTCGACGAGAGCAGTGCCGTGTGCCTCGTTGATCTTCTCAATGCACAGATCAACATACTCTTGGACGTACTCGCCCATCTCGGGGGAGTAGAGCGCGTCATGTTGGATGCTGTCGATGCGGAGGGTCAGACCGCTTTCGGATATCTCACCGAGCCAGTGCCGGATGCGTGCCTCTGCGAGTGCGTGGGCAAGCGTCCCCTCCTGCGCGGCTTCGCCCGCCTTGTCCGGGAACTTCCGTTCAAGGCGGGCAGACGGCGGGCAAGACAGCCACCGTTTGCTCCCTGATGCGCTCAGAACTGCGTGTGCCATCAGAGCGCCCTTGCAGCAGTGCGGAACTCCTCGAGCTTATCGTCCGGGAGCTCGCTGAGTTTCTCGGCGCCGTAATCCACGAGGAGCTGCTTGAGTCCCGCGGATTTGCCCGCACGTGCGATTGCCGCGCATTCCGCTTTCAGTGTTTCGCGGAGCTCTGCATAGTCGACGGTCATTTCGTCGGGCTTGGAATCCTCCTCCGCAGGCGGCTCGGTCGCAATGAGTTCCGCCTGCGGAGAAGCCGCGGGCTTGGACTTCGGTTTTTCTTTAGACGCAGGCTTTACGGGAGAAGGAACGGGCTCGTCCTTGTAGACCTTCTCGGGGACGATGATGCTGCCACCCGTTGTTGCCGTGTGCGGCGTATCAGGCAGGTCGATCTCAGCGCAGGACTGGATCAGTCCGATGAGTGACTTGGATGCCTGTGCGACATCCTGCTCCGTAAGATTGATGGTGATTGTCATGTTGTAAATCCTCCTTGAGTTGTGTTATACTTTAACTGTAAGTCTTTCTTGTTTCCCGCATCGGCTTCGGCTGTTGCGGGTTTTTTTCTTTATATGCTTTTGGAAGAGCCATCCTTAATAGCGCACGCTCCTCTCGTATACGCGGAACACCCGGACACCCGTCGCATACTGCTGCCGTGCAGGTGAGACACCCGCGCCCTGGGCGGTTCATCCTTCCTCCTTCGCATTCATATCATCTGCGACTGCCTGCGCATCTGCCTTGTCTCTGTACAGCGTGCCCGCATACTCACGGTTGCCGCTGTGATCGACGGCGGACGTGTCCTTGATGCGCTGCGCCTGATACATCATGATTCTTTTCACCGGGTCAATCGGGATGCTTGCTACAAACCACTTGCTCTTCATTCGGTGTCTCCTTTCACCCAATATGTGAGTATTAGTTCATCTCCGGGATAGATCATCCCGTGGCGTTCGAGCAGCCAAGGATTGTTTTCCTCGATGCCGCTCTTGTACTCGAGGATATACCTTCGAGTCCCTGTGTTTTTTGCGACATACGTCTCTGCGATATCCCAGAGCGTATCGCCTGACTTGACGACGTAGACCTCCTCGACGAGGACGGCGCTCCGTCCATCGGGCTGAGGGTTGCAAGCCCCCGCGAGCAGGATCGCTGCGAGTGCGATCGCGCACCCCGCGATGATCTTCTTGCCGTTCATGCAACTACCTCCCTTCTTGCGTTCTTTGGTCCTGTGTATGTGGGCAGGTTCTTGATATACTGCGTCACCCATGAACGACGAACCTTGCGGTCTCCATCCGAGGGGTCGATCGTCCAGACAATCTCACCTGCCGCCATCTTCGCCGAGACTGTGCCCGGTGTCATGGCGAGGATAGCCGCAACCTCCCTGCGGTTCAGCAGTCGCTCCTCCGGCTCTGGAACGATCTGCGGACCCATCTGCTCTGCCTTGAGCTTTTGCACCTCCTCACGGACGATGCTGCGGACGATCTCTGTGAGTTCGTCCCGCAGCACATCAAACGGATTAGCATTTGTCATTATGTCACCTCCTCTTGCCGTTGTTACCACCTCCTCACGCGCTCCGCGCCTCACGGACGAACTCCTCTGCCTCCTCGCGGCTCTCGAACCAGTCCGTATAGATGTCCTTGCGGTTGGTCGAAGTGCAGGTGCCTACGGGTTTCGTCTCGGCTTCGACAGACTCCGAGATCACGGCGGTCACGCGGCAACGATTGTCAACGGATGACTTGACGCAGTAGTAGGTTTTCATGATGTTGCTCCTTTCTGTATAAACTTAAAGTTTACTTGTTGGGCAAAAAAATACAGTCCTTATCAATCCTATACAGGCTACACAACGCGGAGAAGTTGCCAACATCGATAACGGTTTTTCCGTTTTCCCAGTTGACTATCGTCTGCTTATTCTTTCCGAGAGCCTTTGCGACAGCCTCTTGGGTCAAGTTTGCATTAACTCGCGCCGCTCTCAAACTGATCTGCATGCGCGCACCTCCCTTCTATCCTCGTCATTATAAATCAACTATAAGTTTATGTCAATACTTTTAGTTGATTTTTTTATATTTTGGTGTTGTGTTTTTCCACTCTCAGTTATATAATACGGGTAAAAGAGGTGAGTACGATGTCAACAGAGGACACCATTAAGAAAACATTTATGAGTAACCTCAACAGACTACTACAAGCAAGGGGCGTCACACAGGCAGAGTTGGCGGCGTATATGCAAGTAAGTAGTACAACGGTAAATAATTGGGTTAAGGGCTATAAAGTTCCCCGCATGGATAAAGTGGATAGGCTTTGTGACTATTTCAAGGTCTCCCGAGGAGCTTTGCTGGAACCGTTTGATCCGGATAAACTCCCCGACCTCACTCCAAAAGATGAACGAGAGATCACTCGCATGATGGATAATATGAAGGAAAAGCTCATGCAAGAAGAAGGGCTGATGTTTGATGGTCAGCCCGCAAGCCCCGAAAGCATCCAGTCCATTCTTGATGCAATGCAGATCGGGATGGAGATGGCAAAGAAACGCAACAAGGCGAAGTATACGCCGAAGAAATTTCGTCACGAGGATTGAGCTATGAATGCAAGGGAATGTGCAATCAAGCTCATGAGGCGGTGTAACTCCAACGATCCTTTTACGATTGCCCGGGCACTTGATATCGTACTGATCTATTGCCACCTCGTCGATCTCAACGGGTTCTACCAGTACCACAAACGTAACCATATTATCTACCTCTCACAGGACTTGGATGAGCGCACCAAAGGTTTCGTACTTGCGCATGAGTTCGGGCATATGCAGATGCACCGAAATCTAAATACGGTTTTCATGGACACAAAGACATTCAATCCACACACCCGATTTGAACGGCAGGCAAACACATTCGCTGTCGAGCTTCTTCTCCCTGACGATCTGCTGCGAGAGTATCCAGACTGTACTGTGTACCAACTCGCACGATCTGTAGGTGTGCCGGAGGAGCTTGTTGAGTTAAAACAGTTGTAAAAGCCGCTCTGACTGCCGGACGATAATAAGAAGTATATCAACTTCTCGATCGATTCACTTGACGACCTCTACAAGTACAAGGAGGAGCTTGAGTGCATTATCCGGCGCTACATAGATAACAATTAATCGATCTCCTATAACAAAAAAACCGCCCACCGTGCGCCAACACGATGAGCGGTGAAGCAAGCAATCCCCGAGGAGATATGCCCGCACTCTCAAGCGAAAGTATATCACACCTTCGGGGATTATTCCACAACGAATCTTCGGAGGTGTATTATTATGGCAAAGAAGGCAACGATCCGCACGAGGAGACGCGGCAGCACCTACTCCTATTCCTTTGACGCGGGCAAGAACCCGACGACAGGAAAACGCCGTGCCATCGAAAGGGGCGGCTATGCGACGGAGCAGGAGGCGTATGACGCAGGTGTCGCCGCATACGCAGACTGGAAGTCCGGCAACATTGGCATCACCAGCGAGCGGATCAGGCTGCGTGACTATCTCGCTGCGTGGTTAGAGAATGTCGCAAAGCCGAGCATCGCGCAAGGGACATACATCAACTATAGATCCGTGCTCCATGCGCGTATCATCCCATATCTCGGCGGTTTTGTGCTGCAAGACGTGCGTCCGCGTGATATCGACGCATGGGTGAAACGCCTCGCTGCGGAGGGTCTCGCAAAACGGACGATCGAAGTGATCAAAACGATCCTGTCAACGGCTCTAAAATACGCCGTTTATCCGGCGGAGATCATCGCTGCAAATCCCTGCACGGGCATCAGCATCCCCCGCTCCGCCCCCACAAAACTCACTCAGCGCGTCATTATCTCCCCCGAGATATTTGCAATGGTATTGGAGAAGTGCCCCTTCGGACACAGGTGTCATATCCCCCTCCTGCTTGCCTATCACACGGGAGCACGTATCGGTGAGATATTGGGGCTCACATGGGATGATATCGACCTGCAGAACGGCGTTCTGCATATCCGCTATCAGCTTGCAACGAGATCCCAGCAGGGGCAGCTCTATTATACGCCGCCAAAAACAGAATCGAGCAAGCGCACGGTTCTGATTGACCATGTTCTGATCACTGCCTTGCGGCGTTGGAAAATGACACAGGCACAAAACGAGCTCTATTTTGGCAATGCCTATCAGATCATCTATGGAAACGGTACGGGACAGCTGTGCACCGCACCAAAGATCGAAGCCCCGACAGAAGGCGCAAAGCGCCTCCCATTTGTCTGTACGGATGATTTCGGTCTGCCTGTTCTCTATGACGCCGTTCGGTATGTCCTGCATCCGCTCGGTCTCAACGCACATAGCTTCCGCCACACTCATGCGACAAAACTCATCGAAGCCGGTGCAAAACCCGTCGACGTTGCCGCTCGCCTTGGTCATGTCAATCCGACAATCACGCAGAATCTTTATACGCACGATACGGAAGAGATGCAGCGCGAGACAATCGCGATCTTCTCTCGAATGGTAGACAAGTGAGTTCGTAGACAAACGGTAGACAAATCACAGGCAGAGCCCCAATGAAGTCTAGAGTTTGCAGGGATGTGCAAGATTCGCTCAATTTATAAATCATAAAAAGGAAAATAGGACTCCACCGCGAATATTTAGAATATAGCACGTTCTTCTGCGTGCTTCATCGTTCATTCTATCGAGTCTTATGTGTATGGACAAAGGAGAGATTCACTCATGGCAATCATCGAATCCGAGCACATTGATGCCGAGAAGCGCTTTGGCGGCAACGGTACGATCCACATTCAGAAGCTCCTCACGCCGAAGGAACTGGACGGCAAGTGCGCCATGTTCGCGCGTGTGACGATCCCGCCCCATGCATCGATGGGCGCACACAAGCACGAGGGCAATACGGAGACGTATCACATCCTCTCGGGGCGTGCCCGCTACAACGATAATGGCAAGGAGATCGAGATCGGAGCAGGTACGACAACATTCTGCGCGGACGGCGAAGTGCACGCGATTGCCAATGCCTCCGAGACCGAGGATCTCGTCTTTATGGCGCTGATTATCAATAAGTAAACCGTCTTGCTCAACTTTCTCCATTGGCTGTGAGGAGGTGCTGCGTTGGCTGATGCAAAGATAAAGATAGGTGCATTCCTTCTTGAATGGGATACGGAAAAAGAAAAAATCAATCGAAGGAAACACGGCATATCTTTTGAAACGGCAGGACGCATTTTCCTCGATGCGAACCGAATTGAGTACTATGATATAATGCATAGTACAGGCGAAGATCGCTTTGTAACCATCGGTATGGTTGACGGTTTATTATCCGTTGTCTATACAGAACGCGAAAACGATATTTTACGTCTTATTTCGGCTCGAAAAGCCACGGAAAAAGAAAGGAGGGCCTATGAACGCGGAATTCTCTAAAGCACTGCCAGATAACGACGGTCCTGAACTAACGGATGAACAGCTGAAGATTATGAACCTCGTACTTTCCCATAAGGGAACGCGCGGTGGCTCGCGAAAGGCTCTATACATTCAAGGACGGGAAGAGGAACGCGTCAGTGCACTCAGAAACCTGATGGACAGTATGCGTCTTACGCTGCCACAGGCAATGGATGCACTCAAAATTCCATCGTCGGAATATGAAAAATACGCTTCGGTTATCTAGGGAAGCCCTGATAAATTCGACACGAATATCTTACTGTTTTATCAGCAATTTCCCAAAAACAAGAAGAATCCCCTCATGGCTACTTTTCCGTGAGGGGATTCTTCTTATTTGTTTTCACTCATACCGCAGTGCATCGATCGGGTCAAGGCGGGCAGCTTTGCGGGCAGGATAGATGCCGAAGAAGAGACCTATCCCGACAGCAAAGGAAAAGGAGACGAGGATCGGCAGTATCTCAATGGAGGTCTTGAGTTCACCAAAGCTGCCAATGAGCTTCGAGAGAGAAATGCCGAGCGTGATGCCGATTACGCCGCCGACGATTCCGATGACCATGGACTCAATCATGAACTGCATGAGAACGTTTGACGAGGTAGCGCCGAGTGCCTTGCGGATGCCGATCTCGCGTGTGCGCTCCGTGACGGAGACCATCATGATGTTCATGATGCCGATGCCGCCGACGAGGAGCGAGATGCCCGCAATCGAGCCGAGGAGGAGCGTCAGCATATTCGTATTTTCGGTAAAGCTCTCCATGAGGCTGGTCATGTTGCGGACGTTGAAGTCGTCCTCCGCGCCCGTGCGGATGTGATGCCGCTGACGCAGAAGGGTTTCGATCTCTGCTTGCACCTCATCCATTTTCTCAGGCGAGGAAACCTGTATGTTGATGGAGTGCACATACGTAATGGCAAGCATGCGCTCCTGCGCCGTCGTCAGGGGGATATAGATCACATCGTCCTGATCCTGTCCGATGGACTGCCCCTTGCTCGCCGTGATGCCAATGACCTTGAACGGCTGATTGTTGATGCGGATATTCTTTCCGACAGGATTCTCCGTGCCAAAGAGATTGGATGCGACCGTCGGGCCAATCACAGCAACGCGGCTGCGTTTCTGCATATCACTCGTCGTGATGAATGTCCCATTCTCCACCTTCAGCGAGCGAATCTGCATCAGTTCCGGGGTAACTCCCTCCACCTGCGTATTCCAGTTGAGGTTGCCGTTCACGACCTGATAGGAGCTCGAGACGGTGGGCGATACATAGTCAATGCCTTTGATCTTGCTCCGAATCGCCTTCGCATCGTCGTATTTCAGGGACTTTCGCGTGCCTGCCTTGCCGCGCACACCGCCCTGATTGGACGAGCCCGGCATGACGATGAGCATATTCGACCCGAGACTCGCGAAGGAGTCCGAGACACTCGTGCGCACGCCCATGCCGATAGAGACCATCGCGATGACCGCGCCTACACCGATGATGATGCCGAGCATCGTGAGGAGGGAGCGCAGCTTGTTGGCGAGCAGTGCATTCACCGCCATGCCGAAGCATTCCTTAAACAACATCCATCACGACTCCCTTCCCCTCATCACGCGTGATCTTCCCGTCACGCACGAGAAGCTGACGGCTCGCGCGCAGGGCGATCTCCGGCTCATGGGTGACGAGGATGATCGTGTGTCCCTTTTCGTGCATCCGCTCAAAGATGTCCATGATCTCTGTCGTGGACTTCGTATCGAGGTTGCCCGTCGGCTCATCCGCCATGATGATATGCGGATCGTTGACGAGGGCACGCGCAATGGCGACACGCTGCCGCTGTCCGCCCGAGAGCTCATTCGGCAGATGCTGTCCGCGGTCGCCAAGCCCCACGGCGGCGAGCATCTCCTGTGCGCGCTCCGTCCGCTC
>ERZ773055.604-NODE-604-length-20255-cov-5.178960_pt1 | contig 20255 bp, 19 predicted proteins | sample MGYA00580515_ERZ773055 | MGnify/ENA primary metagenome ERZ773055 (study PRJEB29015, sample SAMEA2737993) | human oral metagenome | biome: human oral; feature: human-associated habitat; material: dental | place: China | collected 2064 ...
CGTTCTCGGCGACCGGCTCCCAGCCGTAGGCGCGGATCCAGCGCTCGCAGGCCTGGGCGTCCGCCTCGGCTGTGGCCTCGACATCGCGCACGACGAGAACGGCGACCGTCACGGTCCCGCGCTCCTCGTCCTCCATCCGCGCCTCGCGCTCGAACCTTCCCTCGCGCACGACGATGGGCTCGGGGTCGTCCGCCGCCGACGGAACACTTGCGAAGTAGCTTGCGAAGTCGCCATCTAGCAGGGCCTTCGCGATAAGAAACGAAAGCTGCAAGGAGAATCACCTCACCTTGAGTTCCCAGTGGTGCACGCGCCCGAACAGGTCGCAGCAGGCGTGCGACTCGGCCACGTACATGGATCGGCCGCCAACGGCCACCCTCGATCCCGCCACCACCTCGAACGCGCCGATGGAGTTGACCGCGTCGACGAAGACGGTCCCGCCTCCGGCGTCCGCGCTCCTGTGGTCGTCGTCCGAGACCTTCTGTGTTCGCTCGAACCGCACGTTGCAGATGAGTTCTGGCTCGTCGTAGGTTCCGTCGGGAAGTGGCGCACGCACGGTCATCGTGTCGGGCAGCGCCGAGCGCGGTATCGGTCGGATCGACCTCATCAGCAGACCCCCGAAAACGCCATGCCGGAAAGCCCCAGCTCGCGGAGCGCCGCGGCCGTCGCCAGCTCCTCGCCGGTCGTCTGCTGCGATGCGTAGTTCTTCACGCTGAACTCGCCGATCTGGAAGCCGCCCACCTCGCCCGCGCCGTACTCGGCGAAGGCGTCGACGGCCGCGCACACGGCGCGCTTGAACACGTTGCAGGTGGTCGTCGCGCCCTTAGCGGCGCAGAGCCACTTCACGTGGCTGTCCGCTATGGGAAGAGATGCCGCGAAGGCGGCCTCAGAGAGACCGCCCCCGTAGGTCTGCGAGTAGAACTCGTATGTCACGGTTGACGCCACGGCTACTCCGTGGAGGCCGAGACGTACACGCCGTCGAGCTTGTTGTCGAAGAGCTCCACGATGCCGTACTTGCGGTACTTCATCATGTAGGAGTCAAGCGCCTCGAGCTCGTCCGGGGAGAACACGCGCGACGCCACGTGCTTGTCGAACTTGATGACGGCCGACTTCTCCACGACCATGAAGTTGATGTCCAGGCCGGGCGCGGTGGTCATCTCGTAGTAGGTGCCCAGGCTCGCTTTCTGCGGGCTCGCGACCTCGGTGTACACGTAGGGGCTCGCGGAGGTGCCGCTGCCGCTGCGCGTGTAGTAGGTCTTGCCTGAGACGATGTCGGTGTCCGCAGTGAGCTCGTACTCGGCGGCTCGCTTCTGGTAGCCGAACTGGTCGTCGTCGCCGGAGAGCAGGTCGATGGCCGTGTAGAAGCGCACCTGCGGCACCTCCACGATGCGAGAGAAGCGCTCGAGCACGCGGTTGGAGCGGTTGGGGTTCGCGTAGGAGAAGTCGTCCAGGACGCCCTTGAGCGTGGGCGTGATGAACAGGATGCGGTTGCCCAGGGTCACCTGCTTCTCGTCCATGGCGCTCGTCACCGTGCGCAGGTCCTCCAGGATGTCCTCGGCATCGGCGCTCGCGTAGCTCTCGGACTCCACGGTCACGCCGGTGTGGCCCGCGATCTGCGCGAAGGTGAAGGCGTCGGCCTCCGGGGCCACCTGCGTTCGCTGGAGCTCGGCGCCGGCCTCCACGAAGCAGTCGTTCACGCCAGCCTCCTCGACGTCCATGACGTCGGCGAACAGGCGGATGCCGCGGTCGTAGTTGAAGGTCTTGGTCTCGAACTCGTAGGTTATGGCTCCGGTCTTGTAGCCGACGTTTCGGGTGTAGTTGCCGAGACCGGTGACGGAGATCTTCGGGATGAGGATCTCCTTGGCGTTGTGGCCGGCACGGACCATGCGGCGGCCGGAGTTGAGAACGCCCGAGACGGACGCCCTCTGGTACACCTCGTCGATCACCGAGGTGTAGTTGCGTGCGAATGCGATGTTGTTGCTAGGCATGGGTTAGCCCTCCTTCTTGGTGTCGTCATCGTCGGTGAGTCCCGCGATCTCGCGCCAGTGTTTGAGCGTCTTTCCCTCGTCGCTGGCCGCGCCCGCGTTCGGCAGGCCCGTCGCGCCGGAGCTGCCGGCATTGCCGCCCTTTGCGTGCTTGCCCGTGGCCTCGAAGAGCCAGGGCTCGGCCTCCTTGAGCTTGTCCACGTCGTTGTCGTGGTCCGAAAGCAAAGCGCGTGCCGCCTTCACGTTGCGCACGCCCGCGAGCTGCAGCTTGAAGTCGATGCGGTCGGACTCGCCCTGCGCCTTGAGCTCCGCGATCTCGCCGCGAAGCTGCTCGGCCGTCTCGGCGTTCTTGGCCGCCTCGGCCACCTGGGCCTCCAGGGAGGCGATCTTCTCGTCGCGCTCGGCGATCTGCTTCTCGTAGTCGGGGGCGTCGCCGCCTACCTGCGACTGGCCCTGCTGCTGCGTTTCCTGCTGCTCTTGGCCCTGCTGTTGCGACGCGCTCTCCGCACCCTGCGTGGCTTCCTGGCTGCCATTGGTCTCACCGTCCATGCTGTACCGCCTTTCGTAGACTTGGGCGGCCAACATGAAGGCAGCCCACCAACCTGCGATGAGGTTAGTGGGCTGTCACAAGCTGATTTCTATGCCTTTGTATAGCCTATGAGATCCTTGCTCCGAATGCGGCCAGTATTCGCTCCCTTGAATAGCGCGACTCAACCTCTGTTGTTACGAGAACGGTGAGATTATCGAGGGAGCGGGTCAATGCTACATACAACAAGTGCTTGGTTTTGTTGTCGTCCGTCTTGTCTCCCAATAGGTAGGGCGCGAGATCGGTTGTGAGAACGAAGAGGCATTTCTCGGCTTCGAGACCCTTTACGGCCTCTATCGACCTGATTGTTATTGTCCCAGCATCAGGAGAGTCATCTGATTTGAGCGCTTCCGCCATTCTTGCATACCTAGTAGCATCGTAGTCGAAAAACCCATTTGATATGCCCTTGCTAACCACCGCACCAGCCTCGGAGCCGGCGTTAATGAGTGCAATCATCTGCCTGGCAACGTAGTAAGCCGCACGCTTGACTTCGAGATCCGTCATGTTTGAACCGTGCTTGTCTCTTATGGCAATGTCAAGCTCATGACGGAGAGAGTCGAATCCGCTGGTTTCATTATGCTTGGCATGGGTGCTAAATCGGTCGTTCTTCTTGCTGATATAGGCGAGCCCGTAGTCGCCATGCTCAATGTGGTCAGCAACATCCGTATCGGCCTCAAAGAGCACTATTATTCTGCCAACGCAAGTCTCTTCGTCAGCAACCTGCTGCTCATTGACACAAGCTAGACGGTTTGAAATCTGTAAGTGCTGCTGGGGGCACCTATGACATTCGCTGTTATACGTTACGTTATCAGGAAACGCTTCGATGATTTCGCGGAAGCAGCCGTGTCCTTTGACATCCTGTTTTGGGTCCCCGCAGAGTTCTATGTCAATGCCTGCTTTGTGTAGGGCAAGCAGTACATCGCGGATATTCTTGTCGATGTCTTGCGCTTCATCAACGATGATTTTATTGCAGTAACCCGCGAACATGGCAAGAATCTTGGCCCGCATTGCCCTGATTTGTGCGTTCTCCTTCGATTTCTTGTAAACGACCCATTTTGCCCTCTCAGGTATGACTGTCTGGTGCAGCAGCAAGCTTCCCTCAAGCTCCTTGATGCGTACGTTGCGATAGGCCGGCATTGTGGGCAAGCTGATGGTCGAAATCCTCTTATAGCGCACACCGTAAAGCAGGTGGTAGTAGGGACGAACGAGCTCGCTATAGAGAAACGAGTGTATGGTGCTTACCTTCACGTTGTCAGCGTTCTTCTCACCGAGCTTTCTTCTGATGTTGTCAGCTGCCGCATTGGTGAAGGCTACGCAGTAGACGATCTTGCCGTCAGGAATCTCCACATCCAAGATACGCGATGCCATTCTGGACGTCTTGCCTGCCCCAGCACCGGCTACTTCTATCTTCATGATGCTTCTGTCGCTTCGGTTCGTATAGCCGCAACAGGTTCACTGAGGAAGGTCAGAACTGTCTGTATGTGGGGTGGCATCGTGAAGTCATCAAGCCCGCCAGACACGAGATCGTGGCAGATTCTCAGCATGACGTCGGTCTTCTTGTTCTTGCGCCAGTCAGCTTGAAGCTCTTCCTTGCTCATACCATTCCAGCCAAACTCCGTCCCGTACTTCTCAACCAGCAGCGTGTAATTATTGCCCGCATCAACAATGTCTGTCTCAAGCGTGTAGCCATTTGTCGTCACCACGCAAACCTGATCGTTGGCCAGGGCTTCATGGTCATCCTTCGCTTTCTTTTGGTCGTCAAAGTCCCTCACGACACCAAGCCTGTTGCCAATCCCGGCGTTTACCATCTTCCAGATGCGAATGATGTCCCTGTAGCCCTTGTGGAATGATAAGACCTTAATATCGCTGAGATCGCTGCGCGTCTGTAGGTACGACTTGATAAGGAGCTCTTCTGTGATGCCTTCTACCAGAACGAGTCTTCGCGAGAAAAGGAGCTTGAATATGTCGGTGTTCGGGTTGTTGGCGAGATAGTCCAGCTCCTCAGCTGAAAGTTCCTGCTTGAGGCTAACTGCCATGCCGCCGTGAAGAACAACGACCTTATCCAGCCCGATCTTGTTCACAAACTCCGAATCATGTGTTGAGTAGACTATCTGTGTGCGGGTATTCTTGCTTCCAAAGACCCTGAACAGGCTGGCCATAAGTAATACGTTGTTTATGCATAGATGTGCTTCTGGCTCCTCGACGTTCACTAGCCTGAGAGACAGTTCACGATCGTCATTGAGATAGGCGTTGAGCATGACCGCCATGAGAATCAGGTTGCGGTGGCCGAGACCCTGCAGGGCAAGACTCTCGTCGCCGTAACCGAGATGGATGCTGCTCAGTATGCTGTTCATGGCTGGCATGTTTGGAAGGATGCTGATCTTCTCGAAGAAGTCCTTTGCATTCTGTACGTCGGAGTATTCTTGCCAGTTGATGACTTTATCGAGTTTGGCCGCATCACGAATAGTGTCAAGGAAGCTACCGTAACCCTGCTCAATGCTTTTCTGGCCTTCGGCATCAAGGTATCCTTGGAAGAGTCCCACCAAGGCGCGAGATCCAAGTCTGTCTGCGCTTGATGCGAAGTTGTCACGTTCTGCAGGAAGGACAATGTGCCTAAAGCGGGAAAGCACCTCATATGAGACACGACTTCCCTCTGCCGTGTCCGGTACGTCAATCACATGCTTATAGAGGCTCATAGGCAGTAGGCTCATTTTGATTGCGTCAACTTCCGTACCGTCGGCTAGGAGCGTCTTTGCCAACTCGATCAGCTTCGAGGCATCACCGATGTGCCATCTGTAGCGAAGCCGCGCGATGGGCTCGTCGCCGTCGTTGACGAGAAGATCCTTGAGGTCGTAGCCGTCTGTCGCATCTCCCTGGATGTCGATTGTTACAGTGACGGCGGGCAAATGCGACTGCAGCTCGTCGAGGTCTACTGTTCCATCGACAATGGAATTCCTATGCTTGCCGATGAAGTCGTAGTAGTCAGCCTTCGCATCGTTATTGATATCAAACCACGTGAGGTTCTTGCTGGAACTGCCGTCATCTGACATTAGGGGCAGCGCTATGGCTCTCAAGAAGTTCGACTTACCACTGTTGTTCTCGCCAACCAATGCCACAAGGTTGTCAAGCTGGACATCAACGCATTTGAGATTCCTATAGTTCTCGATTTGGACCCTTACGATCTTCATGCACTCCGCCTAACGTCAGCCCCATAAATCCTTGATGCTCTTCCCGTTCGCATCTTTGAAATAGATTCGCCCATTTATAGATCCCCCGTAGACGAACTGCGCCGCAGCCGTAGGTGAATCGAATGGAACGTCATCCATCAAGGTGGCAATGGTGCTTCCTGCCTGCAATACGAGCTTCCCCTGTGAGACAAGCTGCTGTCGTCTAATTGGCGTGCCCTTGTCCTTCAAATGGATCTTCGCCGCCATGTCGATGGGCGAGCCCTTGTGCAGCGTCAGTGTTCCCTTTTTTCCGCCGCTATAGTTGCCGGTGACGGTGATGCCCCGTCGGGTCATGCTCACGGCCATCCCGCCAAATGTGAGCTGTGACTGCGCGGGCGAAGACTGCTTGATGGGCGTGCCGATTGCTTTGCTTGCCTGTGCTGTAGCGCTACCCGTAGTCGTATCGAGCGAAAATCCCAGAGCCTTCATCATGAATTCGATCTCGCCGTAGAGACTGTCAACCGTAGGTCTGTCATGAGCTTGGATGATGTATTGCGGATCGACCTTGTTTTCAACGATGCTGCCGAGCGCCGTAATCGCTCTTTCGATAGCGTGCTTCTCAAGGCCAGTCACGACATCGAGTGTGAAGGTGTGCGCGTCGTTGGAGAGGAACATCACGGCCACGTCCCACCAGCTCTTCTTTGAGTTGTGGTCGTTGAGTCGCTGGATGCCCTTCACGGTCTGCCCGACATAAGCCTTCTTGATGCCCGTGCTTCCGTTCTTGAGAAGGTAGTAGATGCCTCGCTTTGGCAGTCCAAGCTGCTTTGCTCGTGATAGCAGGTTTCTCGGCATGTACACAGTGGTTATTGGCGAGAGGGGAGACGTTGATACCCGTATCCCTTCGGGCACGCCATCGATGAACCGCGTGGTGACAACCTTTTCCTGCGCCATGACTCGTCCTTACCCGATCTGTAATAGTCCCTGGAAAAATGCACCTGGAAACATGAATTTCCGCGAAGGTTTCTTCTTCTTGTCGTCGCTGTCGAACGTAACCTCAACGTAGGACCCATCGATGTCGATGATGCGACCATAGCCGAAGGCCTTGTGGAACACTGTATCGCCCGGTTCCAGCTCGTCCAGCATCTCTTGAGTCACTGCGGGCTCGGGCTTCGGTTCCTCCTTGCGCTGCTCGGGATAGTCGCGCAACCACCAGGCGGAGCGGCCACCAGTAGCGCGACCGCCGTTCAGGCTAAGCTTGAATGTCGCACCACGCTCAGAAAGCTCCTTCATACGGGGCGAGAGCTCGTTGGCGCCATAAACCCACAGGCAGCCTTGATTACCACGCTTGTCGAGATACTTGAGACCCATGTCTTCCAACGCATCGACAATCCAGTCTCGCCTCGCCGGCGCAGCTGCAGGTTTTGCAGCACGTGCATCCGTGCGCTCGATTCTCCTGCCCGGCGCGGGAGTACGCGTATCGTCTTTCTTTGCCGTCGCAGGTTTTGCTGGTGTCGCCTTGGGAGTGGTCTTCTTCGGCGCAGACCTCGCTGTACTAGAGCTGCCAGCTGCGGGCTTTGCAAGCCCGTTGGGAGCCACCATAGATCCTTCTTGTGCCATGGCCATGTACTCGAACTCGGTAAGCGTCGTGTCAAACAGACCGACACGCTCGCCGGCATGTCGGTCGACGCCGGTGTAGCGAAGCGAGGAGTCCTCGTAACGGCGGAACTTGTACACGGCATCGTTCATCAGCGCATCGTTGAACACGCCGAGCGATACCAGCAGCTCGAAGTCCGCGACGGAAAGACCGGTGACTTTCTTGAACAGACCAGGCTCCAGCTGCGTGATGACGTCCTTAAGGGTCTCTTCGCGGTAGTCGGTCAGGTACATGAACACCGGGATGCGCGTTGCGAACTTGATCAGCTTCTCTTGAATCTGCTTGCGCTTGCTCTTGAGTTCCTTCTCCTCGGCGGAGATTTCCTTCTTCTCCTTCGGGGTCAGGTCCTCCTTCTCGCGCTTGGCCTTCTTGATTGCCTCGGATCGGTTGATGATTGTCTCGATGTCAGCGTTGAGCGAACGGAAGCCCTCGATGCTCATGAGGGCGTTCAGGGCGTCCTCGTTGTTGAGGATGCGCCGCAGCGTGTCGTTGTCAACGTTTACGAGAAGCGCCGACTCCCAGCGCCTCGCCAACAGCGTGGCGGAGGTGCCAGCCATGGCTATGTCCAGGATGTCAGCAGCGCTCACGGGGCGCATGGCACTGCCGTCGTAGGCGAGCACGGGCAGGAAGTTGATGAACTCGCCGACCTTCTGCTCGGGTCCCACGTTCTCGTCCACCTTCAAGCGGCAGCTGTAGTCGGACACCATGCGAAGAGACCGGTCGAGCGCGAAGTCGAAGACGTAGCACTCCTGCTTCACGATTTCGGTCTTGCCGGCGTCGTCCTCCACAGTCCAGGGCGACTGTACGCGGAAGGCCGCCTGGAAGTAAGTCTCGGGGCTCCGCATGTTGGTTAGCATGAAGATGCCGCACCACGGCTTCACTGTCACGCCCGTGGTGAGCTTGCCACAGGTGAGCGTGATGGTCTGCGAGTGCAGCGGGTCCTCCATCGTCTCGCGTACTTTGTTGAGCGCCGCCATGCCAATGCCAGCCTCGCTACCGGCGCAAACGTTCACGGTGTAGTCGTGGAAGAATACGTTCTGCGGCTCACGCAGGAGATTGCGCATCGCGTAGCAGCTGTTAACGCGCGGTAGGTACCAGAGCGTATGGTTGAGCACACGCAAGAGGCGTGTGTCGGAGTAAGGAAGAGCGGGCTTTTCCGCGCCGAGCTTCAAGTCGTCGACAGCCGACGGCTTGTAGGCTCCGCGTATCAGGTCGAGCCACTTCTGTACTGATTCCTTCAGGACGAACTCAGCATCGTCGCCCTCGCCTTTCGCCTCGAAGAAGGCGTTAAGGTCGAAGCTGTTGTACTCTCCGCCGAGCGCCACGTTGCGTATCTCGTCGGGCATCTGGTACGTCAGCATCACCATACGCGGGAGAGACGCATACGGGTTCGGTTTGCCTGGATGATCGGTTGGCCATGCTTCCTTGGCTGCCTGCTCGTCTGAGTATGTCCAGTTGTAGATCTGCTCCTCGATGAACTCGCCGGAGTTAAGAGCGCGGAAGGGCGTGCCCGACAGGAAGAGGTAGTACTTGGTGATGATGGGCAGGTCGCCCTCGTTAACCTCGTTGCCGGTGTTAACTTTGCCAAGGCCAGTATCGGTTGTCTCGGTAGTGTTGAGCTCGTCCTCTTCCTCCTGCTCGAAGAGCTTCTTCGAGTTGTCGTTCCAGGCGCCGAAGTGGTACTCGTCGAAAACGACAAGGTCCCAGTCCTCCTCGCGCACCCACTCGTGGTGCGCTTTGATGCGTCCGGTGCGTGCCTCGCGACCGAGGAAGTCCTGGAATGATCCGAAGCACACGATCGGCCTGCTCTTGTCGGCCTTAGCGTATTGCTGGGCGATGTCGGGTTTGCCCGGCTCCTTCGGCCGGCTCACGAACTGCCAGCCTTCGAAGTCCACGTGTGTCAGAAGGTCTTCCTCCCAAGCGGCCAGCACGGCAGGCTTAAACGTCAGGATGAGAACGCGTTTGAAACTCATGCGTTTCGCGAGCTGATAAGTGGCGAATGTTTTGCCGAAACGCATCTTGGCGTTCCAAAGGAACTTCGGCGTGCGTGTGCCGCCGTCATATTCGACGTCGATGAAATATCTCTCAGTCTTGTGGACGGCCGCCTCCTGCTCAGGACGCATCTTGAAGTCACGCGTGCGCCGCTCTACGTTTTCGGCACGATCTCGCACGGCGATATAGGCCGCACGAACATCGCTGACAGAGCAACGGAACCACTCGGTCTTCTTGCCATCCTTGTCGCGGAGCCGCTTGCGTCCGTTCAGCTCGAGGTTCTCGTGCACCTCGTGATCCATGAACGTCGTGCCATCGGTGCGCATTGCAGGTGCGGTGAACACGACCTCGTAGGGCTTGTCACCCGGCTTGAGCGTCGGGTAATGCTCGTGCATGCGTTCCTCGATAGTGCGGCTCGTGTATCCGACCTTGAGCATACCCTTGAGCTGGTAATTGTTAGGCTCACGGTATGCGTAGATTATCGGTGTCGCGTCTGGCCGTGGCGGGAAGAATTCGTTACTTGTCATCTGTGTCACCAGCTTGCGGCATTGGCTTGATCTTCGTTTCGATCTCTTGGATTGCGTCTGCGTCGAGCTCGAAGTGGTCGTATAGCATCTCGTCAGTCGGCGCCTTGCTCAAGTCTATGTCCGGCACGAATGCAAAGCAGCCCTTCGAAATGTTCTGGGTGGGTGTTGCCTACCATATCAGATAGCGCACAAACTTGGTGCGGATATAGGCTGCGAGGTTTTCAGCCTCTTCGCGCGTGTTGAAGGCATCCACTACGAGGTAGGTTTCGCTGCACACTGTCTTTGGCGGTAGCACCTCGATAACGGTCAGCATTTTACGCTGTCCATTCTTGTCTGATTGGCCGGCGTGTTCAGCAGCAGCTTTGGATATGATCACTTTCCACTTGTCGATCATTTCGCGTCCGGCAGTCACATCGGATGAGTTGGCAGTGGCCATGCCGCCACGATATCTCAGGGCAAGGTCGCCCTTCTTGTAGTCAGAACCAGCACCGATGCCAAATGGTTTACGCGAGCGGACGATGCTGTCATAGAACTTCTTCGATTTGCTCTGAACGCTTCTTATGATTTGCACAGCGCGATCAGAGGCGATAAACACGGGGAACTCGTCAAGCGATCTATCGGATGATACAGTCTCCCCGTTCTCGTGCAGCGTTGCATGGCATTGGCCGTCGTAATCGCGTGCCCAGAGAAAATAGGAAACGCCACCTGCGATATCAACTCCCTGGAAGCAATCACGAGAATCGCTGTAGGTGACCATTTCCTTTATCCGCCGGTCATGCAACATCGAATCTCTGAATGCATCGAGCCCCTTACCGCCCGATTGCCATTTCGCAGGAACAATCATGCACAGATAGCGAGGATTCAGCTTCTTCGCCTGTTCGATGAAATGGTGATAGATGGGCATCGCGCTACTGCCGTTACCGCCTCCATCGTTCATCTGGTAGGGAGGATTGCCGATAATAACGTCGAATTTCATATTGAATACCTCTCCGGGTCTGTCCAGATGGATGAATTCGTATGCGTATGATTCAAGGCTCTCATCGCGGTCGTATACGGCTTTAGGAACGCCGCAATACTTGCATCGTCCGTATTGCCACGTGTGTTCTAGCTGCCTGTATTCGATCCGTCCTTGCGGCTCGTCGAAATGAACCACGGAATATTTGCTGTTTGGGTACTTAGAGCAATAGAGACTCCTACGGGAAAGCAGACTTGTCAGTTCGGTAATCGCTATCCCAAAGATCTGGTTTCGGTAGATGTGGTCTAAACGCTCCTGCAAGTCTGGAAACTGGTCCTCAAGTCCGTCTATAAGTCGTATTGCTATTTCGCGTAGGAAGACACCGGATTTGCTTCCTGGGTCCAGAAATGTTGCTTCTGGATCGCTCCAGATTTCCTGCGGAAGTAAGTCGAGCATTCTATTGGCAAGCTCAGGCGGCGTAAACACCTCGTCATTACTGAGGTTCGCAATACAGCTCAGCACGTCAGGGTTGTAAGTCGATTCGAATAAGCTACTCATTGTTCTGCACCTCGTAGAACCTCACCATCGGGTATTCCCAGATTGGCTTGGGTATCATCGCGCCGGTTTCGGGGTCGAGTTCCCATTCGGAAGTGGGAGTACCGCTTGAGCCAAATAACGAGAACTGCACCTGCTCGGCGCTACCTTCGAGCATCTCGTCCAAACGGAAGTCGCGACGCTTCACCTTGTCGCCTGTGACGATGGACCATTCCGAAAAGATAATCGGCTCCTCGGTGTCGGCACCGTTTTCGTCCACCTGTTTGAGTAAGAGGGCGTTGCCGTTGAGGACGTTGCGATCGAGTACAAAACGTATGGCGTCAAGGAAACCGGGTGTCGGATTCTTCTTGCACACACGTATGTAATCGTCTTCAACGATGGAGAAGAGGCGTTCGCGGCACGTGACCGCATTGTCGTGAAGTAGCTCCACACCGTAGATGCTGCCGACAGCGATGAAAGCGTATTTCTCGTATTCGGAAAGCGAGCGGCGGTACCTAGCGTTCACGACTGCGAGCTTGCGCCGCAGCACCTCGGCGAGGAAGTTGCCGTCGCCGCATGCGGGTTCCAGGAACCGTGACTCTATGCGCTCGGTCTCCTGCTTTACCATGTCGAGCATGGCGTTTACCTCGCGCTCGTTGGTGAATACCTCACCGTGGTCCTGAACACGTTGGCGCGACTTAACCTGTGAAGCCATATGTTACGACCTCCCCGCAAGCTCGTTGATGATGCAGTTGCGGATGAAGGCGGAGAAGCTGACGCCGCGAAGACGCGCTGCCTCGGCGGCCGCGTCTTTGAGATTCTTCGGTACGCGAAGTGTGATAGGCGTTTGCTCGCCCTCGGCAAGAAAGTCCTGCCGTCTAGCCTCTGTGGCACCGCTCTCCACAAGCTCTGAGTACTTCATGGGGACTCCTTCGTCCTCGAAGCAAAATGCAATAACAATGCATACATTCTACCACCGTATGACGCACCGAAACCCAACAGATGGCAACGGTAACGACAATGCGCTTGTTTGCGCAGTTGAGAAGACCGTAACGTGGAGAGAAGAGAGGCCACAGCGTGAAAAGGGCCAGAGGCGTTGAGAAGACCGTGAGCCTGCGACAAGCGACCGTTTCCCAGCCGACGCACCTGCGAGTTATTCGTTGCCGAGAGTCACCGAGACCGCAAGCGTCACGTCGTCGAATTTATCTGCCGCCGGTCCCATGGCGCTGCCGTTGTGGGGCTGCGCGCTTGCGTGTCCCGTGCGCACCGTCGGCGGCAGAGCCATCGGCTGCGGCCGTCACGCAGCAGGGGCGACCCGCAGGCCGCCCCCAGGTGTTCGCGTATTCGGTTGTGACGGCGCCGGCTACTTGACCAGCCTGAAGCCCACCCTGCCGTCGGGGCCCGTGGCGTACACCCTCGTGGCCATCGCCGCGTTCATCTCCTCCAGGCTCTCCCAGGCGCCGAAGGCCCACAGCAGGTCCTCGTACATGGTCTGGTCGGAGGGGATCAGGTCGGGGTCGACGCCGTCGAGCATCTGGCCCAGGGTCATGGTGCCGAGCCCCTCGCAGTGGTAGACGGTGTCCAGGTCGGGGAGCTTGAAGGCTGTGGCGGTCGCGGTGGTCATGGTGTCCTCCAATCGGTAGAGATTAGCAACTGATAATATGATAAGCCCAGGCCAGGGTATTATCAAGTGCTAATCACCCCTCCACAGAGATTACATATTGCTAATCCCTCCCAGCTGGGATAGACTGTACGGGTACACCGGACGAGAGGAGCCAGGGCATGAGGATCACCGATGCCGTCAAGCACATGTGCGAGAAGAGCGGCCAGGGCGTCGTGGGCGCCTCCCAGGCCCTCGGCAAGTCCCGCATGTACCTCTCCGCCCTCATAAGCCGCGGGAGCTACCCCCGCACCGACACGCTCGTCCAGATCGCCCAGGCGTGCGGCTACAAGGTCGAGCTCGTGCGCGACGACGAGAGGATCGAGCTCGAGGCCGAGTAGATCTCTCATTCCTTGCCCTTACCCCTGCTCGTGCCTATCTCTGCCGCCCTGGCGCGTGCGATGGACTCCTCCTCCCCGTACCAACGCATGCGGTACTCCCAGGCGCCCATGGTGACGCCCACCTCGCGCATGTCCTGCTCCTTCTCTGCGGACGTGTCTTGGATGATGCTGTCGTCGAACTGCACGCGCACCTCGCCCTCATCGGGGATGGACTCGCCGAAGGATCGCGACGCGTGCATGGCTGCCCTTGCTATCGAGACGATCGAGCCCCCCAGGCTGTTCTCGTGCCGGCGGATGTTGCGCATGAGTGCGGAATTGTCCGAGCTCACCTCGGTGGCCGTCTTCACGTACCCCCGGGACTCGTCCATGTCGAAGTAGCTGATGCCGAAGCCGGTCAGGTCTCCCAGCATCTGCAGAGAAACGCGGAACGCCTCGATCTGCCCGTTGGTGCGCAGCGCCGGCGCGAACTCCTGGATCGTGTCCTCCGTGCTCATGACCTTGCGGAAGACCGTGCAGTCCTGCTTTCCGAACGGGATGGTGACGTTCCTGTTCCCGTCCTGCTCGCGGTCGAAAAGGACGTCCGACAAGAACACCCTCATCTTGCTCAAATCGATTTCGTTGATAAGAGCGTCGAAGGTGAGGTCCACTGCCTGCACCGCATCCACGGCATCCGCGAATACGCTCTGCCCATAGGGGCTCATGTCCACGCGCGTATTCGTGACGGCTGGTTTCACGATGCCGAAGGTGGGGAAAGGACAGCCCGTGTCGTAGATCGGGAGGATGCCCGCAGGCGCGAGCTCGTTTCCCTCATGGTCGAAGCACACGGTGACGATCCTATACGTCTCCTCTCTCTCATTGGCGATAAGAGCACCCTCGCTCTCGTGGGAAGGTGAAGATGGGAAAAGGTCTGCCGAGAAACCCATTCCTCCCTTGAGGTGCATCTGCAGCTGGTCCACAGCCTTGCCACGGTAGAAGGCACGCGTGACGAAAGCGCATTCGGTGATGCCGTCCTCGTCCCAGCGCAGGGGAATGACCATGCGGGCGTCATAGTGCCTTACGCGAACCTTCCTCTTGTCCAGATCGAGCCACAATGCCCAGGCGCCCGTACCGAGCCCGAACGCACGCACCACGGTGGCCTGCGCCGAGTTCATGAAGTTGGTGGACGAGAAGAACGTGTTGATCCAGTCGGTGGCCTTCTGGTTATCGCAAACGACCTTGACTTCCTCATTGAGGAGAAGAGAACCCCATTCCTTGCACACGCGCATAGCAGGGTGAATGCTTCTACGGTGAACGGCATACACGCGCCCCATGCCGTCCTTGTCGCGGTAGTCGTAGAACTCCCCGCGTGCGCTCATCCAATCGTCCCAGCTACGGATCCAGGGCTCCATGTCATCCAGGGGAAGAACAAACCCGAGCTTGCGCAAATAGTCCTTCACGTGCTCAGGCACCCAATACTCGTCCAGGCCGTTAGCGCCCATGCGTCACCTCCGATAGTCCAGCCGATAAGTTCAGGTGAAGCATCCGCCCGCGTCACAAACACCCGCGTGACTTAAAATGCCGAGAAGAGCTTTCGGTTCGAGAAGAGAAGCCGGGGAGAACATGCAGAACAGGTACACGGGCGACATTGGCGACTACAGCAAGCTCGGCCTCCTTCGGGCCCTGCGGTCGGCAGGCTTCTCGATTGGGCTCAACTGGTACCTCACCCCAGACGAGACGCACAACAGCGACGGCCGCCACACGGACTACCTTCGCCAGGACGAATATCGCGCATGCGATCCGGACCTCTGGCTTGGCCTCAAGGCGATTGTCGATGGAGAGAGCCGAGAAGTGCGCTACATGGAGAATGACGGCATCCTGCAGGCCATGTTCTTCTCTGACTGCCTTGATTTCAGGGGAATGAGGAAGGCGAAAAGGATCGAGCGTCGGGCCGAGTGGTTCGCAAAGTCTCTCGACGTCATGGACGGGAATGACATCGTGTGCGTGGATCCCGACAACGGCCTGGTCGTTCCATCTGTCAAGGGAAGGCCGAAGGAGAACAAGTACGTGCTGCCCGAAGAGCTCGCCAGGTACTACGCCCAGGGCTCCACGGTCATCTACTACCAGCACAAAGCCAGGTACAAGGACGATCACTACACCAAGCAGCTGAATGAGTTGTTGAGAAGAGAAGACCTTCCCGGTGCTTCTGGCCTTGCGTTGAAGTTCGAGAAGGTCTCGCAGCGCTACTACATGTTCATCATCCAGCCAAGGCATAGGGAAATGGTCGAGAAAAGCGTGGAGAACATGCTCTCCACCTCCTGGGGCAATCACTTTCGTCAGCTCTGACACGCAATCGCTCAGGCGCCAATAAGGGCGAGAAGAGCCAACGTCACCAAGGCGCACGCCAGCAGTCGCATGAGCTCGAGCATGGCGAGAAGAGCACAGATGCCAATGGCAATAAGAATGGCGAGAAGAACGATGAGAAAAGCCATTGCCTAACCTCGCAATACGTCGTCCATCATGGCATAGCGCACAGCGTCAATCGAGTGATCGTTGCCGTCTGGGATCTCGTCAATCCAGTTGCCCTCCTTGTCCTTCTCGAATTCCTTCAAGGTGAATTCGGAGAAGGTCAGCGGGCAGCGTTCAGGGTCAATCACGATCTCGCGCAACCCCGCCAGCCACTCGTAAGACAAGCGCCTCATCCTGGCCTTGCGCGCCGCATGCACGCGGATACCGAGCTCGCGCCGCCACACGTTCATCTGCACCTTGCTATCAGGCGTGTCGTCGCAGTAGACGATCTGATCGTGAAAGTACGCCTCCGCGCCCTGTTCGTCAGGGAAGGTGAGAGAATCAACCACGATCTTGCCCGTCTCCGCTGGCATCATCTTGTTCGCCGAGTGCTCCTCGAAGATGAGAAGGCGCCGCGCGTCAGGCTCCCAGGCACAGCGGACAAAGCGCCAGGGATCCGGGAACCAGCCCCAGTCCACGCCATTGCGAATGCGTTGGAAGGTGCGAATGCGAGAGTCGGAAAGCTTCGCCTCGTGCACGTTGTCGAAGATGGCGCCACCGGTGCCGGTGATCTCACCCAGGTACTCCCAGCGCCAGGCCTGCTCGTTCGTGTCGCGCAGGTACTCTGCCTCCTCCACGAACGGCGCTCCCAGCCAGTCGGGATGCGTCTCGATCACATCGAGATAAGAGCTACCGCGCACAAGGGTGTCGTCACGCCTCACACGCTCCAGCCGCTCCACGTTCACCCATGACCACATCGTCTTTGGCGGGTTGTAGGAATAGAAGATCCAGAAGCGGTCGCCACCACGGCGCAAAGAGTTGAGGATGGAGCGAACAGCCTCCACGCCCTCGAACTGGTCAAGCTCCTCGAACCACACCACGCTGCAATACCCCTTAGTGAACTTCACGCCCTTGAGCTTGAGGGGATCGTCCGCACCGCGGAACACGATGCGCTGCCCGGTAGGGGTGTAGGTGATCTCCATGGGAGAAACGCGGCAGCGGAAGACGCCCTCCAGGCCGAGCACCTCGATCGCCCACTGGATCTGCTGGTAGACGGAATCGCGCAGGGTGTTGGAGAAGCGCCTCACCACCACCGCGTTCGCCTTCGGGTTGGCAATGATGAGAAGAATAATGGCTATGGAGATGAACGAGCTCTTCGTAGATCCGCGCCCGCCCGGCAGCCAGTAGTGCGTGTGGCCGTGCGCCATCACGTCGCCGAGCACCGGGTGGAAGCGAGGGATGACGAAGTCGGAGACGTTGGTCACTCGGAACCACCGCCCTCGCCGTCGGAGTCGTCGGCCATCGGCTCGATGACGAGACCGAGGGTCAGCTGCACCGGCGCGTTGTCGGCCTCCTCGGCCTTGCGCTCCATCTTGCCGTACTCCATCGGGTACTTGCGCTCGAGCAGCCAGGCTGCCGCCGTCCAGTACTGTGCCCGGCTCTCGGCCGCCGACTTGATGGTCGTGAGCAGGCATCTCTTGTACTGGGCCTCGGCCTTTTTTAGTTCTTCGTATAACGCGCGTTTCACTCCGGTCTTTGCGTTCTCGCCCTCCTTGAGCCAGCGGTAGAACGTTGCCTGGTGCACGCCGATCGCGGCGATGATGTCCGCGTCGCACAGTCCGTCGCGCTTGAGCTCGACGATCTGCTCCACGAGCGCGTATGTTAGCTTCAACTTCGCGGGCATGGTGCCACCTCCTCACGGTGGCATGTTCCCCGCGCGTCACAAACTGGGGCTAACAAGGGGTGAAAGGGTGCAAAGGCCGAAACCTTGCACCCTTTGCACCCTCACTTGCGGTCGCGCCGGCTCTTGAGCCCGTACTTCCTGCAGAGGCGGCTGTTCCTCTGCCGCATCCGGTCGCGTTCCCTGCGGATCGCGGCCGCCTCGGCCTCGTCGGCCTTCTCCTCGCGCTCGCGCTGCAGGATCTCGTTGAAGGCCACCTCCTCATTGAGGTGCATGATCTCCGTGCACATGGGGCAAAGGCCGCTCTGCCTGTTCAGGCGCACGCCGACGACGCCGCATTCGGGGCACACCTGCTGCACGCGCAGGCTCACGTGGCATCGGCTTGCCTGGCTCTCGATGGATCGAGCGGAGCGGTCCGTGCCGCACTCGCGGAGCAGTGCGTCGTGCACGGCATCGACGCCCAGATGTCCGTTCGCCCGCATCACGTCGAGCTCCTTCGTGGTCCAAGCCCTCCATCCCTTCGCGCTCATGACGGGCTCCGCCTTGGTTGAAAGGTCGGGTGAAAGCCTTTTACTCCCTCAAGCCTCACGGGAAGGGTGCGGGGGTGTGTTGTCGGGGCGTCCTGTCCCCGACACACATCCCCCTCCCCACAAAAAGTTCTATATATAAGGGTTTGTTTACCCCCCTTAAACATAGAAATTTGCACCCTTTCAGGCAATGGGAAGGACACCTTGGGCCTCCTCTCCACTGTCCGCGCCCTCGGCAGAAGAGCCAGAAGTTGCCGCATCATTTACGACGCTGCGAACGATGAGCGCCTTGCCGGTCTTGGGATCGAGCGTCTGCTCGAAGCGGCTGGACTCCTCGAGCCAGCGGCGCACGGTGGGCAGACTCCATCCCAGGGATTTGCGCACTTCGTCGCGCTCGCAGCTCTCGCCGCGCCCGATGAGCCGGTCGCACACGCCCTCGAGCGAGGCCACCTTGCCCAGGTTCTCTGCCTCGGTGCGAAGCTTCCTGGCCTCGGACACGCCACCGTAGTTGGGCTTGCAGTCGGCCAACAGGTCGGTGTGGTCGACCTCGTGCAGCGGGAAGACGAGCCACAGGTCGAGCGGATCCTTCTGAGCGAACTCTCGCAGGGTGAACGACATCCGCCAGCCGGTGAGCCGCTTCACGTCTGCCAGCTTGTGCGACTGCCGCGCCATCTCCAGCGTGCCGGACTCAAGGATCAGCTCGGTCATGTCGAGCACCGCGTCAGGCGCCCGGCCGAACACGCCGGAGCCGCTGCCACGGTCGATCGCGCTTTTTAGGCCCTGGGCTCCCTTGGAGTGGTGGTGGCTGATGACTACCGTGCACTCCAGGTTCACGCAGATCTCGTCGAGCTTGGCGAAGAACTCGCGGATGTCCTTGGCGTTGTTCTCGTCGCCGTCCTGCACCATGTAAGCGGGGTCGATGATGACCATGCCGAAGTCACCCGCCTTGCAGCGGCAGAAGAGCTCGGCCGCGATCTCCTCGAGCGAGCAGGACTTGCCGCGCAGGGGCCAGAGCGTGAGGTTCTCGCGCACAGGCTTGGCGTCGGCGCTCTTCGCCTCGGCCACGCGCGACACGCGCTTCTGCAGCGTCCTCGGGTCGGTCTCCAGGTCGACGTAGAGCACCCTGCGCTGGGCGCAGCGGAAGTCGATCCACCATCCGCCGGTCGCCACGCTCACGGCCAGGTTGATGAGGCACCACGTCTTGCCTGCCTTGCTGGGTCCGGTCAAGAGCATCTTGTGCGTCTCCAGGAGCACGCCCTCGATCACCTCTGCCGGCATCTCGGGCAGCTCGTCCTTGAGCACGATGGCCTGCTGGAAGGGCGGCAGGGACGATGAAAAGCCGTTTGTTGCCGCAATATCTTCGGAGACGACGGAGGCCGCGTCGTTCGCGGCCTCCACGTCGTGCATGTATGCGTCCTTGTTAGCTCCCATCTACAGCCACCTCGTGTACCACAGCGGGTAGTCGGTGGTCACCGAGCCCTGCCTTTTGTAGAATTCCCACTCCTTGCCGCGCATGGCCATGAGGTACTCGTCGGCGTCCTTGGCGCCGCCCGGGTAGGGAGGCATCACCGCATGGGGGATCTTGAGCACGTCCAGGTCGTGGCAGATCTTGTCCCGGGTCCTGTGGCCCTCGTCGTCCTCGTCCATGGCCACGGTGATCTTCTTCGGCCTGAGCTCGGGGGGCGTCGCGTAGAGCACCTGCGCCAGGCGTTTGGCGTTAGAGACGCCGCCCAGGGCCATGGTGTCGCCACCGGTGATCTTGGCGAGCGCCATCGCGTCGATCAGCCCCTCGGTCACGTAGACCTGGTCGGCTCCGATGGACAGGAGCCACTCGCACCATAGGGGCGTCGCCAGCCCTCGCGGGCGCCACTCCTTGTTTCGCGCGCTGCCAGGCTTGCAGACGGTGCGCACCATGCAGTAGTTGGCCGTCGAGAAGTCCTTGTTCCAGAACGATATGGTGATGAAGCCGAAGGCCTTGGGCTCGTACACGCGGAACTCCGGCATGATCTCCCTCGGGTCCTTGGTGAAGCCCAGGCCGAAGGTCGCCGCGTCGCCGTCGTCCAGGCCGCGCCAGCGCAGGTAGCGCCGGCCGATGTCGTTCTCGGCGTAGTAGAGCTGGCCGAAGGCGTTTCCGCACGCCTCGGCGCAGTCGGCGCCGCCGGCCT
>ERZ773055.617-NODE-617-length-19997-cov-6.731672_pt1 | contig 19997 bp, 18 predicted proteins | sample MGYA00580515_ERZ773055 | MGnify/ENA primary metagenome ERZ773055 (study PRJEB29015, sample SAMEA2737993) | human oral metagenome | biome: human oral; feature: human-associated habitat; material: dental | place: China | collected 2064 ...
ACCTCAATATTGAGACGCTCCAGGAGAAAGAGACCTATGAGGAGCAGAATACCTCTGCGGGCTTTGGGATCTCTTGGAATGTCAACATGACAAAGGCAGAGGTTCCGGGACCAAACGGAACGTCCAAAACGGTAACGACCCGCTCCTTTGCTAAGCCCAACATCGGCGGTTCCTTCAGCAAGGGAAATATCTCCTCCCACTACAGGAGTGCAAGAGATCAGGCGGGTATCTTTGCAGGAACCGGCGGCTTTGATCTCTTGGTCGGAAAGAACACCGATCTTAAGGGCGGCTTGATTGCAAGCGAGGCAGCGGCGGACAAGAACAAACTCTCTACCGGCACACTCAGCTTCAGCGATCTGGAGAATGAGGCGGATTACAGTGCAAAGAGCATCGGTGCCGCCTACCATAAGTACGGCAACTACGAAAATATGACGAAGGCCGAGAAAGATAAAGTCTACAACACCAAAGGTCTTGCGCCGAATATCTCCATGCCGGTCAAGGGCAATGCGAGCAGCACGACAACGTCTGCCATTGCTCCCGGCACCATCGACATCAGGGAGAATCCGACGCAGGACATCTCGGCACTGAGCCGTGACACAGAGAACGCGCTCAATAAGCTTGGCCGAATCTTTGACAAGAAGAAGATCGAGGAGCAGCAGGAGCTTGCGGCTGTCTTCGGTGAGGAGGCATTCCGTCTCGCCCACAACATGAAGGACGATGGGAGCGGACGAAAGATAATTGTTCATGCCGCCATCGCCGGACTCATGAGTCGGATCACAGGAGCAGGTTTCACCTCAGGTGCCGTAGCTGGAGCTCTGAACGAAGCACTGATCAACAGCCTCAAAGGACTAGACCCCGGCACAGCGCAAATCGTCAGCGCCATCATTGGCGCCGCTGCGGCGAAAGTCGCCGGAGGAAGTGCCGCTGCAGGTGCATCCGCGGCGGCAAACGGGACGAAGTGGAACAAATATGAAAAGTTGCCGGAAATCATAGACCAGCTCAGCGCATTAAATAAATCGGAAGACTATAAGAAGCTGGGAGACGGCGAATATTTCATTCGATATGCAATGGTAGACGGGAAAAAAGTCGCTGTTGCAATTGATAAAAACGGTCAGGTATCTGATCTAGAAGTGATACGTGACGGTGGCATTGATCGGATGACGCTTCGTGGGAATCCTCTAACGAAAAAAGGAAACGTATATGTCATCGATAAAATGGATCATTATGGGACGTCAAATGCACAAAAAACTGGAGAACAGGCAGAATTTAAGTGGGGAGACTTCGATGGGCACATAACCAGTCCGTTAACTTTTAGTGATGGGTTCCAAAAAGCGTTGGCCGATAACAGCGTAGAGATGGTAGACGACCTATATGACATGGCCTCCCATCCAGTCACAACAATCACAGATATCGCAACTGCGATAGGAGAAATCCTTGCAGACCCGACGCAAGCGTCAGATACAGCAAAAGAAAAATTAAATGCATATCTGGAGAAAGTCAAGGATACAGCCGCAAACGGAACATCTTACGAAAGAGGGGAACTTGCCGGAGATTTCGTTTTCAATTTAGCGTTGATGATAGGTGGAGGAAGCGTTGTTATACGAGGAGGAGCAAAAGGATTAAGAGTATTGTCCAAAATGGGAGCGCTTACAAGAGTGACTACCCGTACGGCTAAAATTGCTGATCGAACCGTTACCATTGGCGGCGATGTGTGGAAAAAAGGTTCCTTTAAAAGAGGAGACATGATAGATGACGCGTTAGGGAACAATCTCGGTCATAGTTTCGCAAAAATAGACAAATTGGAGAATGGCGTAGCCGTCAGCATTAAGAGTATAAAACTCAGTGATAAGACTTACGAGACGGCAAAAGGTATCTATAACAAGTTAAGGAGAGATGTTGATGCGTTGGATGATTTTACAATAGGGACACGAAAAGGAATAGATGTCACCCTAGAAGATTATTCCTCTAAGAAACTTGAAATTGCCATTCCAGATATGAAGATAACAGCGGAACAACAAAGGGGGCTCGAAATGGTGAAGGAATACGCAAAAGAAAAAGGGATTGAAATCAGTATAACTATTGTAAAATGAAAGGAGTATAGAAGTGAGAGGATTAGTACATATGTATGTAAACAAAAAAAATAGAGAAATCAACTTGTTAAAAGCATACATCACAAAAATTGGATATGGAAATATTATGGGCTATTTGATTCATACGGATCGAGGATCATTAAAACAGGAGGTTCTTGTTTGTATAAGAGATAGTCTATCTTCCTATGAAAAAGATGTCGAGGATACAGATCCATTTATAGCATCTCCATACAAAACGTGGAATAAATTTTTTAAGTATCACGATCATGTATCTATTTATTATGATACAAGAGATAGAACCTATTCGATAACTATGGGTGAAAGAAATGAGAAAAAACATTATTACGGAAATCCTCTTCCTGGTTGTGAATTTACACTAACGGAAGAAGAGTTTGATGAAAAATTCGATGAGATCATGGATTTTCTGATCAGCAAAGTAGAAATCATTAAATGACATTACACGGCTAAGTCCTTCGCTATACCTATATAGGAGCCTTTTGTCCCCTATTCCATACCCCGTCAAAGGCGATGCAAGCAGCAGGACAACGTCTGCCATTGCAGAGGGAACGATCGACATCAGGGAGAATCCGACGCAGGATATCTCGGCGCTCAGCCGTGACACAGAGAATGCACTCAACGAGCTCGGCAGAATCTTTGACAAGAAGAAGATCGAAGAGCAGCAGGAACTTGCCGCGGTCTTCGGTGAGGAGGCATTCCGTCTCGCCCACAACATGAAGGACGACGGAAGCAGACGAAAGATAATCGTTCATGCCGCCATCGCCGGACTCATGAGTCGGATCACAGGAGCAGGCTTCACTTCAGGTGCCGTAGCTGGAGGTCTGAACGAAGCACTGATCAACAGCCTCAAAGGACTAGACCCCGGCACTGCCCAGATCGTCAGTGCCATCATCGGCGCTGCTGCGAATTGTCCAAAATGGGAGCACTCACAAGAGTGACTACCCGTACGGCTAAAATTGCTGATCGAACCGTTACCATTGGAGGCGATGTGTGGAAAAAAGGAGGAACAAAGAGAGGGCAGATAATAGATGGTGCTTTAGGGAATAACCTTGGTCGTAATTTCCCAAAAGTAGACAAATTGGAGAATGGCGTAGCCGTCAGCATTAAGAGTATAAAACTCAGTGATAAGACTTACGAGACGGCAAAAGGTATCTATAACAAGTTAAGGAGAGATGTAGATGCGTTGGATGAATTTACAACTGGGCGGCGAAAAAATAATATCGTTTCTCCAGAAGATTATTCTGCTAAAAAGCTAGAAATTGCCGTGCAAGATATGAAGATAACAGCGGAGCAACAAAGGGGGCTCGAAATGATCAAGGAATATACAAGAAACAAAGGAATTGAAACAACAATCATTGTCGTAAAATGAAAGGAAGATTGAGATGAGAGGCTCTGTACGCATATATGTAAATAAAAAGGATAGAGAAATTTACTTACTCAAAGAGTATAAAACAAAAATTGGATATTGGAACGTTATGGGCTACTTGACTCAAACGGGTCGAGAATCATTAAAAAAAGAGATTCTTGTATGCATACGAGACAGTATCTCTGCCTATCAACAGGAAATTGAACCAACAGAACCATTTAAATCCTCTCCATACAAAACATGGAATAAGTTTTTTAAGTATCATGACTCCATATCTTGCGAGTATGACTCACAAATGGAAGAATACCGTATTGCAATGAATACAAGAGAAGAAAAAACACATTCTTATAGTTCACCCGCTTCTGGTTTTGAATTTATACTAACAAAAGAAGAATTCAATGAAAATTTCGATAAGATTATAGATTTCCTTATAAGTAATGTAAAAATGATTAAGTAACACAGCATAGCTCAGTGCCCCTATAATCCCCATAGATTTCTTTTAATCCCCTCTCCATGCCCGCGGAGGGAGATGCGGGCAGCACTACAAAAGCTGCCGTCGCACCGGGAACCATCGACATAAGGGAGAATCCCACGCAGGATATCTCGGCGCTCAGTCGTGACACAGAGAACGCGCTCAACGAGCTCGGCAGAATCTTTGACAAGAAGAAGATCGAGGAGCAGCAGGAGCTTGCCGCCGTCTTCGGTGAGGAGGCATTCCGGCTCGCCCACAACATGAAGGACGACGGAAGCGGACGAAAGATTGCCGTGCATGCGATCATCGGCGGCATCATGAGCCAGATCACAGGAGCAGGCTTTGCCTCTGGTGCCGTCGGTGCAGGACTCAACGAGGCGCTCATTAAGAACCTAAAGGGCAAAGACCCCGGCACCGCCCAGATCGTCAGCGCCATCCTTGGCGCCGCCGCGGCGAAAGTCGCCGGAGGAAGTGCTGCTGCAGGAGCATCCGCTGCGGCAACAGGAACGAAGTGGAATCTCGAGCTCGATGATCATTCTCGTAATATAAGACAAGAGGAATACCAAGCTTTTTTGAAAAAATATGATACCGACTATGTCGCCCAGTTGAACAGAGGAAATCCTTATTCTGACAGCGAAGCAGCAGAGGCGCTTCAAAATCTATACAATGCTCTAAATAACGCGAACCAAATTGGAGTAACGCCGGTAGCGGGAGACTTGTTGGAGGTTTTCTTGGATCAAGATTTTTCAGGGCACGGAATCGTCAATGTGGACTATACAGAACATGGATACCCTGTTCTTGAGTTCGGAGCACAATCTTTGGTGAATGAGAGATTGAGAAATGCATCATTCAACGAGAGAGTTGTTTATAAAGCCATAATGGAGCAAATAGGTAAAGGTGTCGTAACTCCTACAGATACAGACAGCTATACTTTTTATTTAAATGGAATAGACAACGCTCTAGGGCTGGGAAATGCATCTGCCATCATCTCATTTAGGGTAAATCATACTGCTTTTGAAGCAAAGGTAACGATTACCGATAATTGGGATCATGGTAAGAACGAAGCAATGCTGGGCTCTTTCTTTAGAGATGCATATATCGTCCAGCAATCCGGCCTGCGACGTACATTTGCTTATAAGACGACATACGACCTTAGTTATCCTATAACGGATCTGTTTCATGAATAAGAGGAGTGAGGCAAATGAAATCCTACTTTGTTGTAAAGACACTCACCTTTATTATTGGGATCGGTTTTGCCCTTTATGTGTGGTTTCTTACATACTCCTATGTCACGCCCGTCTGCTTGCCGGAGACCACAAATATAGCCGGGTTTCGGTACCGAATGTATTTTGATGATCTAGTTTTAGGTGATGCTTATGAAAATGTTGCATTAGAGATGAATTGCTACGCCCATGAATATAAATTTCCTTATCTGTATGCTTACGGAGAGTCGGGGTATACAAAAATATGCGTGATCCCGCTCTTTACAAAGATCATCAAAATCGAAAACTATGCGAGCGATGCTCGTATGTCATGGGATGGGCCTAGCAATTTGGTAAGTAATTTAAAGGATTTACAGGAGGCATATGGATCGAGCTTGATTTTAATAGAAGATTTGGATGATATCTCCATAGAAGACAAAAGGATCTTTTTAGAGCTGAGGAGACGAGGAGAAGCTAGAAAACAACGAAGTCTCAAAAGAGCAAAAACCAGCCAAGAAAAGGATGCCATCAAAGATCTGGATGAAATATCGGAGGCGTTGGAAGAAAGCCTCCGAAAGCAAGAACTAGCACAGGAGCAAGAATAAAATACGAAGTGCGATGCACTTCTCACAATAGAAGTTGTCATTGCAGAGGGAACCATCGACATCAGGGAGAATCCGACACAGGACATCTCTGCTCTGAGCCGTGACACAGAGAATGGCCCTCAATGAGTTTGGCAGAATCTTTGACAAGAAGAAGATCGAGGAGCAGCAGGAACTTGCCGCGATCTTTGGTGAGGAGGCATTCCGTCTTGCCCACAACATGAAGGATGACGGAAGCGGACGAAAGATTGCCGTGCACGCGATCATCGGCGGCATCATGAGCCAGATCACAGGAGCAGGCTTCACCTCAAATAATATGATACAGGGGGAGCTTATATGTTCAAAATAAATTATGCGATAATGGATACGGCAGATGAGATAAGAACTTTTACACCATCTGATTGCTGTATCACTGGACTGTTTGAAATCGTTGTGAATGAAAAAGGATATGGAGACTATAGCGAAGAAGAAAGGATAAGAAAATGTGCGACGCTTTATGTAAACCTTCCATGGTGGTTTGAACGGCTGACAGCAATCGTGAAGGAGATCAAAAAACGTGGATATGCTGTATTAAATGATATTGAGGCATATAAGGTGTGGATAGAATTTATCTATAAAGAAAACTATATCGAACTCAGTATAATAAGGATTGAAGATTTCATAGAGGGTGCATATCTTTCTTTTGAGGATGTTCTCCCACCCGAAAGAGAATACGGTGAATGGGAAAAAGAAAGAATTACCTTTGAAGAATTTTCTAGTGAAGTAATAAAAACTGCTGACATTTTTTCCCGTACAATATATTCAATAAACCCAACTCTGAGAAAAGATTTTACACTTGAAACGATAGAAGAGAATCTTTTGTATCTCAAAAAAGAGAATGAAAGGGGAATCTGAAAAAAGATGTATCCATTTTGATGCTTACATCACAAAACATCTGTGATATTCCTCACATCCTGCTTCTTCACTTCTCTCTTCGCTTCTGCCACTCCTCCCTCTCAGCAGGAGCAACTCGATCAATCGCGCATACGAGAATCTGAGCAGTAGGAGCGGCTAATCAGGTGCGCTCGGAAGTTGTTACACCGCCGCCTCATTCTTTAATCTTCCCGCCGAGGGGCAATTTCATATTCTGCTATAGGAGACATCACCTTATCTCTCGAAAATCACCTTCTGTTTCAAACATTTATAGATGAATCAACCAAAAACGAATTTTGGCGTTTTATTTCAAATGAACAAGAAGAATCCATGCATGTCGTTTTTTGGGATGTATGAATGTTTTATACGGTAGCGCGAGCGTTGGGTTAAATCTCACAATTGGGTATACTTTTTTCGTTGGAACACTATAGGAACTTGATATTATGCACAAAAATCCAATAGTAATGATGAAAAAAATATACAGAAGAGCTGTGCCCTTAATATCCTGCAGTATTCTAGTTTTATTTATATGTTGGCTGATATTAGGATAAGGTCTTAGATCAGTATACTCTGCAAAATATACATCTAGAGAAAAATACAAGGGCTTTAATTGCTCAATCACTTACCGCCTATTTCGTCACAGAAAAGGATAAAAACATCGTTCTTATAGAAATAAAAGAGTACCTATTAAACAATGGTTGGAAGATAGAATCGCATAGGGATACGAATCTTATTATTTCTCTGAAGTCTAAAAAAGATGATTATATATGTACCATAGAGACTTTAAAGGACGACACAGCTCATGCTTGGCATATAATAATTGAATATGATGATTTTTTACCCGATTTAATTTATAAATCCAAATCCATGTCAAACAGCATTATTTCTTAAAGAAAAGGGAGCTTTATGTCAATCAACAAAACATCTGTGATCCTTCTTACCTCTCTCCTCTCACTCTCGGCGCTTTCGGCCTCTGCCGCTCCGCCCTCTCAGCAGGAGCAGCTGGATCAGTCGCGTGCGCAGGAGGCTGAACGACAGGAACGTATGAACAAGGAGCGTGCGGAGGTCGTCGCGCCTCCCCCTCCCTCCTCCGAGCTTCCCGCCGATGAGGGCGTGCGCTTTCGCATCTCTCACGTCACGGTCGAGCATCAGACGGAGCGCTTTCGCTTCCTCGAACGCGTTGCCCGTCCCTATGAGGGGAGAGAACTCTCTCTGCGCGAGATCAATGAACTGGTCACCGCGATGAACCGCACTCTCATGTCCCGCGGCTTCTCTACGAGCCGCATTGCCGTTCCCGAACAGAATCTCTCCTCTGGCGAGCTGCGTCTTGTCCTCCTCGTCGGTTACATCCATGCCGTTCGCTTTGCAGATGACAGCGCTGTGATCTACTGGAAGAACCTCTTTCCCTTCCGCGAGGGAGATGTTCTGAACGTGCGGGACATTGAGCAGGGCATCGAGCAGGCAAAGCGGCTTCCCTCACAGGATATCTCCGTTCGGCTCCTGCCTGCCGATGAGCCCCAGATGACGGATATCGAGCTCACGGTAAAACGCGGCAAAAATATCTACGGAACGATCTCGTTCGACGACTCTGGTCTGGAGGACACGGGGAAGCTCCAGTGGTACGCCTCTCTCGGCATTGATCAGCTCTTTCATAAGAACGATATGCTCCGCATCGGTCTAAATCTCGACAGTGCACAGGACGGATATGAGAAAGGAACACGCGGCCACAATATCAGCTACACCTATCCCTACGGACGCCATACCTTTTCTCTCTCCTACCAGCGGTCGAAATATCATCAGACGGTAGCAAGCATGCCCTATGATTTCATCAGCGCGGGCGATACCAATATCTCTACGCTCTCATGGGACTATGTGCTGAGCCGTTCGGCAAATCGAAAGACGAGTATGGACATTCGTCTGCGCAAGCGGAACTCACATCGCTTCCTCAACGATGTCGAGCTTCCGATCCAGGCGATGCATCAGACATCGATGGAGGTCGGGCTTGCAGAGCGTCTGTATCTGAAAAGAGATACGCTCTATTTCCGTTTGGCCCACCGGTTTGGTCTCGGGTGGATGGGCGCGCAGGAGGAGAGTCCCTACGAGGATGTGCCGCGGACACGGTATCGGATGTGGCTCCTGGATGCGGACTATGTGCATCCGTTTGAGTTCAGCCACCGTCCTGCGACGTTTACGACGTCCTTTCACGGGCAGTGGACGATGGACGGAACGGAGCTCTACGGTACGGATATGATCAGCATGGGGAATCGGTATACGGTGCGGGGCTTCGACGGCGAGGTTACGCTGATGGGGACGGACGGCTGGTATCTCCGCAATGAGTTTGCGACGCGGTTCCCAAAGCAAAAGCTGGAGGTCTATCTCGGCCTTGATGTCGGTGCAGTGTACGGCGCCGGTGCAGATCTCTACAACGGGCACACGATCGCGGGAGCGGCGCTCGGCGTGCGCGGGATGATTGATGCTCTGTCCTATGATGTCTTTGCGGCGATGCCGATCCGAAAACCCGACGGGTTCCATACGGCTGATGTGACGGGCGGATTCTCTCTCGGATGGCGGTTCTGAACCAAATACAACACGGGCGCAGTCTCATATGAGACTGCGCCCGTGTTGTGTTTTTATGGAGTTGTTTCACATTCCTTCTGCTCCGAGAGGAGCACCATGCCGCCCCGGCGCTCATAGCCGGTCTCCCAGAGCGTGCGCAGGTCAAGCCAGCGCCAGTGCCCATAGGTAACCGCCTTGACAGCGCACGCTCCGTCAAAGTCCTCGTACCCCGTGAGGAGGTACCAGTGCCAGACGTAGAAGTCCATTGATGGGGCACGGTGTTTCAGCGTGAGGCACGGAATCGGCATCTCTGCATCAATCTGCCGGTGGATGATCCCGCGCGTCTCCTCATAGGAATGCGTCCCCTCCCACGGCGCAAGTACAATCGCATCCACGCCGCGATCGCGCAAGTAGGAACCGAATCCGTCGATGTAGATATCGAGACGGTCAATCCCCGTCCAACGCGGGCTAAGGTAGGGGCGCATAATCTCGGAGAACTCGACGTAGTCCTCGCGCACCGCAGGAATACGGAACGGGTACGCGCGCGGGATGCCGCGATATACCGCAAGGTAGACCGAGACATCACAGGCAGTCTCCGCACCGCAGCCGCCCTCGCGCATCCAGTAGTCCGAGAACCAGTCCTGATTCCCGCCGTAGGATGCGCCGATCTGAAAATAAGGAAGTTCTTTTTTCATATCAGGCAAAGAGATCCTTAAATTTTTCAGTAAAACTCTTCTGCTCGGGGTTCACCGCATCTCCGCTGAGTTCGGCAAACTCCTTGAGAAGTTCCTTCTGCTTGGCCGAGAGTTTCTGCGGCGTTGTAACCTTGACGCGGACATGTTCATCGCCGCGTCCCGAACCACGCAGATTGGGAATGCCCTTCCCTTTCACGCGCAGCACGGTACCGGTCTGGATCCCAGCAGGGATCTTGAGGTCAACCGCACCGTCGAGAGTCGGCACCTGCACGGTATCGCCGAGCGATGCCTGTACAAAGGTGATCGGGATCTCGATGATGACATCGTTCCCGCGCCGCTGAAAGAGTTTATGTGGGCGAATAAAGATGTAGACGTAGAGATCGCCGTTTGCACCTCCGCGCACACCCGCCTCGCCGCCGCCCGTAACGCGGACGCGCTGTCCGTCGTCCACGCCGCGCGGGATATTGACCTTGATCTTCTTCGTTACGCTCTTGCGTCCTGTACCGTGGCAGTCTTTGCATGGATCCTTGATGATCTTGCCCGTACCGTGGCAGTGGCTGCAGGTGCGTGAGGTCATCATGCTGCCGAACATAGTCCGCTGCATGACTTGCTCCTGTCCCGTGCCGTGACATACCGAACAGGTCTCGGGGGTCGACCCCTTTGCCGCACCTGAACCGCCGCAAGTCGGACAGTTCTCCTCGCGCGGGATAGAGAGCTCGATCTCCTTGCCGAACGCCGCTTCTTCGAACGAGATCTCCAGATCATAACGCAGATCAGCCCCGCGTTCGGGGCCCTGTCTGCGTGCACGGCGACTGCCGCCGCCCATGCCGAACATATCAAAGATGTCGTCCATGTCAAATCCGCCGAATCCGCCGGCAGCGCCGAAGGGGTTTCCCCCTCCGGCGCTGCCGCCGCGGCGCGGATCAAAGGCATCGTGTCCGAACTGATCATACGCTGCCTTTTTCTGCGGATCCTTCAGCACATCGTACGCCTCGTTGACCTCCTTGAATTTCTCCTCAGCAGTCTTGGGGTCGTTACGGTTGAGATCGGGATGGTATTTGCGCGCGAGTTTCTTATATGCTTTTTTGATTTCATCGTCCGAGGCGCCCTTCGGGACGCCCAGGACTTCGTAGTAATCGCGTTTCTCGCTCACGATACCACCTTACTTCTCGTCATCCTTAACTTCGGTAAACTCTGCGTCGACAACATTGTCATCCTGCGGTGCACTGCTCTGTGCTCCTGCATCTTCACTCGGTGCTGCTCCTGCCGCGCCCGCTGCCTGCTGCGCCTGCTGATAGGCTGCTGCAGAGAGTTCATAGAGCGGCTGGCGTGCTTCCTCCGTTGCCGCCTTGATCGCCTCGATGTCCGAGCCTTTGAGAGCCTCCTTCAGCTTATCGACGGCAGTCTGGGTCTTTCCAACGAGTGCCTGATCCGCGTTCTCGCCGAGATCTTTGATGGCCTTCTCCGCCTGATAGACGAGAGAGTCGCCCGCATTGCGCGCATCGACAGCTTCCTTCTGTTTCTTATCCTCAGCGGCGTGCGTCTCCGCCTCTTTGACCATGCGCTCGATATCCTCTTTGCTCATGCCGCTGTCAGACTGAATCGTGATCTTCTGTTCCTTGCCCGTGCCGAGATCCTTCGCCGATACATTGACGATGCCGTTCGCATCGATGTCAAATTTGACCTCGATCTGCGGCACACCGCGCGGTGCGGGCGGGATATCGGTGAGCTGGAAACGGCCGAGGGTCTTGTTTCCCGCTGCCATCTCGCGCTCGCCCTGCAGGACATGGATCTCAACACCCGGCTGATTGTCCGCTGCAGTTGAGAATACCTGACTCTTTGAAGTCGGTATGGTTGTGTTGCGGTCGATGATCTTCGTGCAGACGCCCCCGAGCGTCTCGATGCCGAGCGAGAGCGGCGTGACATCGAGAAGCAACACATCCTTGACCTCACCGACGAGGACGCCGCCCTGGATCGCCGCGCCGATGGAGACGCACTCATCCGGGTTGACCCCCTTCGAGGGCTCTTTGCCGAGAATCTTGCGGATCGCATCCTGCACGGCAGGGATACGGGACGAGCCGCCGACGAGAATGATCTTGTCGATGTCGCTGCCCGAAAGGCCTGCATCCTCCATCGCCTTGCGTGTCGGGACCATCGTGCGCTCCACGAGATCCGCCGTGAGTTCATCAAATTTTGCACGGGTAAGCGTGAGGTCGAGATGCTTCGGCCCCGATGCATCTGCCGTGATGAACGGCAGGTTGATATTGGTCTGCGTCATGCTGGAGAGCTCGATCTTCGCCTTCTCCGCCGCCTCGATGAGGCGCTGTGCGCTCATCTTGTCCTGCGAGAGGTCGATGCCGTTCTCCTTTTTGAATTCCTCGACCATCCAGTCCATGATCTTCTTATCGAAATCATCGCCGCCGAGCACGGTGTCGCCGTTCGTCGCCTTGACTTCGAAAACACCTTCACTGAGTTCGAGGATCGAGACGTCGAATGTACCGCCGCCGAGGTCGAAGACGAGGATGGTCTCATCCTGATCCTTGTCGAGGCCGTACGCGAGCGCCGCTGCTGTCGGCTCATTGATGATGCGCAGCACCTCGAGTCCCGCAATCTTCCCCGCGTCCTTCGTTGCCTGACGCTGACTGTCGTTAAAATACGCAGGGACAGTAATCACTGCCTGCGAAACCGTCTCGCCAAGATACGCCTCTGCATCGCTCTTGAGCTTCTGCAGGATCATCGCAGAGATCTCGGGCGGCGTGTAGTTCTTGCCGTCAATCGTGACGTGATAGTTCGGATCGCCCATATGGCGTTTGATCGACGAGACCGTGCGGTCCGGGTTCGAGACCGCCTGATTCTTTGCGAGGCGGCCGACGAGACGCTGCCCGTCCTTCGTAAAGCCTACGACGGACGGCGTGATGCGGCTCCCCTCGGGGTTCGTGATAACAACGGGCTCTCCGCCCTCCATGACCGAGACAACGGAGTTCGTCGTGCCAAGATCAATACCTATTACTTTAGCCATTTTATATTCCTCCAAAATCTTTTCGATGTTATTTTTTAGCTTCCGGCTACCTGTACCATTGCGGGGCGGATGACTCTGCCCTTTGCCTTGTAGCCCTTTTGCAGCACCTGCGTGATCGTTCCGTCCGGAGCGTCGGAATCCTCAACACGCATGACCGCCTGATGGAAATTCGGGTCGAAGGTCTGTCCCTCTGCCTCGATACTCTGGAGACCATGTTTGTCGAGTACCTCGCGCAGCTGCGTGAAGATCATCTCCACACCCTTTTGGAACGCCTCCCCATCCGTCTGCTCCACTGCCATCGCTCGCTCAAAATTGTCGAGAAGCGGCAGCAGATCGCCGAGGATATTCTGTGTGATGACGGCCGCGAGTTCCTCCTTTTCTTTCGCTGTGCGGCGGCGAAAATTTTCAAAATCTGCCTGAAGCCGCAGGATGCGGTCGCTTTTTTCCTTGAGCTCCGCTTCGAGCGTGGCGGCCTTGTCTTCGACAGGCGCAGCCTCTGCAGTCTCCGTTTCGGGCGAGGGCGTCGTTTCCGCCGCGTTCTCCACGAGCTGCTCCTCCGCCGTCTCCGCGGTCATCTCTTCCTTTTCCTGCAAGCCGTTCACCTCTCCTACCATTTCAGTTGATAGATCATTTCTGTTAAATTTGTGTTCACATAGTCCAGTATGCGCATCGCCTTTGCATATTCCATGCGTGTCGGTCCGAGAACCGCAATGGTCCCGAGCAGCCTTCCGTCAACATGATAGGTCGCCGTGATGAAGCTGCTGTCCCAGAACGTGCTGTTCGTGTTCTCGCGTCCGATTGTAACCTCAAGGCCCTCGCCTGCGTGCGTATGCAGGATGTCCTTGACGAGATCCTCGCGTTCGAGAACGAGCAGCATTGCACGGACACGTTCGAGGTCCTGAAACTCTGGATTGCCGAGCAGCTGTGCCGTACCGCCGAGATAGAGGCGATCCTCTGACCGTCCCTCCAAAGCCCGGTGCATGACCTCTACGGCAGCAACAAAGATCGACTCATCGCCGATTGCATCGCGTACACGCCGCATATCCTGCTTTGTTACATCGCTGAGCGCTTTTCCGGCAAGTGTTTCGTTGACTGCGGCCGCCATCCGCTGGAAATCAGCGAACGTCGCGCCGTCGGGAATCTCTACGATACGGTTCTCAACGAACCCTGCGTCCGTCATAAGGACGGCAATCGCGTGCCCCATATCGAGGGGCAGAAACTGGAGCATGCGGAACGTCGACTGTGCCGCCTGCGGCGCAAGCACGAGCGAGACATTGCGCGTCACATCTGCAATCAGACGCGCAGTCTCTTGAAACACCTCGTCGAGACGCCGCACGCGCCCGCGATACCAATCGTGAATCTTTGACTTCTCGGCATCCGTTACCGGAGCTACGGGCTGCAGCCCGTCGACATAGAAGCGATACCCCTTGGATGAGGGAATACGCCCGGCGGATGTGTGGGGATGCTCCAGATAGCCGAGCATCTCGAGATCCGCCATCTCATTTCGAATGGTCGCGGGGCTGATGCCGAGATTGTATTTCTGCGCGAGCGTCCGCGAGCCGACAGGCTCAGCCGATGCGATATAATCATCGACAACCGCCCACAGGATCTGACTTTTTCGCGCGTCCAGATCGTCCGACATTCACCCCTCTCCTCTCCTTTCAAGTACCGTTAGCACTCTGCAAAGTCGAGTGCTAATCAAAATCTATACTGAATATACACGGTAAAAAGCAAAAAGTCAAGCATAAAATGACAAAAAGTCAAAGTTTTTTTGAAAAAAGAGTCTGCCATACGAACGTCAAAATTGACTTCGCACAGCAGACCCTTCTCCGCAGTCTCTCAGAACATCCACTTCACTGAAATGCCGCCCGTAATTCCCTTACGTTTTCCCTGCCATCCCATGAGATGAAAATCATAGTTCATTCGGCTGTCCGTCGGCGTAAATCGACAGCCGAGCTCCACCATTGCGCTCGACCCTTTGAGGCTGGGGCTCGGTATCCCCTCACCGTCGTAGCTCGCGCCCGCCTCTCCGCCAAACTCATGCTCCCATGCAAGCCCTGCATAGAACTGACTCGTCTCACTGTACGTATGCGTATACTTAACCCCAAGGCGCAGACGATGAGAGTTCACAGGATCGAAGTGATAGTGCTCCCCTGTGGAGAGCACGGTCTCTGTCCCCCGGGTATGACTGTAAAAGTAACGAGCATAGGCATCGAGCGCATCCCCCGTACGCAGGCGAAAAGTTTTTCCTGCACCGAGATGTGCCGCAATGTAGTTGTTGGAGCTGTCATATTCGGCGTTTTCTCCGTCGATATTCCCGTTGTAATCGCTCCTTGTATGCCCGCCCCGCAGAGAGGCCTCGATCCACCTGCCGCCTGTCTTCCGCAGTTTTCCAAAGACGCCGATGCCAAAGTAGCTGTTCTTGCCGTTTCCATGTGTTCCGTCATCAAGCCAGCTGTCGTAGGAGCCTCTTCCATATTCGATAAAGGGACTGAACCTGAGTTCCCCCGCCTTGACTTTATCTGTGCGCGACCAGCCGACGCCAAGATGCCAGCCCTTCTGATCAACATAAGAACCGGTTTCGTAGCGCATATTCCCCCCGCCCAGACCTGCCCATAGGACAAAGGGGCTGCTTTCCTCTGTACCGCCGCGTTCATCGGAAACAGTTGAAGCTGCTGCCGCAGATTCTGCGGCAGGGATGCCGGTATCGACGAGGAAGTCACTGCCGAAGTCAATAAGCGCCGCAGCTGCCGTACGCGTTTCGACAAGGGACTTCGCTTTCTCGTTGAGGCCGATATCCCTCACAATGGCTACGAGCTTCCTGTTGTCGTTTTCATCCTGCACAACATCGAATTTATATCGGCGGGAGACTCCTTGGAGCCCCTCAGCCTTGATGTTGTTGGGATCACTGTTGGTAATGGCAGCAGCTGCCTCCATAAGAGTAAACCTGTCGCCCTTCTCGAGTTTGGACGCACCGCCGTCACGGCCGATGCGGACGGCAATGCCGGCGATATCCTTGCCCGCAGCGTTCAGCCGCAGCAGGGCATGCTGCGATGAGGGATCGCGCGGCGCGTTCTCCAGGTAAAAGTGGAGGTTCTGTACACCCGCGAAGTCCTGGATCATACTTGTCCGTGTGCCGTAGTAAGCCGCAAGAGTATTGTTCGTTCCGCCCGGCGTACCGTTGATGCTGCCGCCTGTGACTGTCCCCACAACCGTTGCTGACTTGAGCCGGATGATATTCCTGTCTGCCGACGATCCATACCCGCCCGTGACATTTCCCGTCACGGTGTACCCGTCGATGCCGACGGTGTTCGCATAGGCTCTGCCCGCTGCAGAAGCAGTATAGCCGCCATAGATATTGGCCGTCGTATCGCCCGTGACGGAGACCGTATTATCGTAGCTGTCATTCTTGTCTGCTGCCGTTGTTCCCGCACCTCGGGTATATCCGCCGTAAATATTCGAATACAGCCCTCCCGAAATGGAAATGTTGTTGCGGCGCGTAGAGTTGCCGAGCTCAGAACGTCCGCCCCATGCATTATGGATGCCGCCCATATCTCCATCCGCATATGCGGCCGCATCGCGATAGGTGTACTCATTGATCAGAATCCGTCTGACGCCTGTCCCCGTTCCCGTATCGCTTGTCAGCACCTGTTCCGTCTTGTCGAGGGTGATGCCGCGCTGCACAAAGTCAGAGAAATTCATCGCGCGATTGCTTCGGATGAGGGTGCGTGTTCCGCCCGGGCTGTTCGTCCAGTGGATCGCATTCCAATCGAAATAGCTGTCCTCCCCCGGGCTCGTCAAATAAAGCGCCTCTCCCGCCGCATCGATCCCGGAAAGATCAAAGTTCAGCGTCTGAAAGCCGCTGATGAGGCCTGCCGAATTGCGGCCCTTCGTGTTCAGCGTATTGCCCGTGCCGGCAAGCGACCCGCCGCGGAGCGCCGCGTCAACATGGGAGCTGTTCATATTGACGATATTGTCATTTGTTGTGATTACGCCGGTGCCGCCGATCACAGCTCCCACTGTCACATGATTCAGATTGACAACATTTCCGTTTGCCGCTCCGCTGTCACTGTGTCCGCCCCAGACGGCATCTGCACCACTCGCATTCACAGTCACCGTATTGCGGCTTGCCTCGCCGCTGGTGATACCCCTGGTGCGGCCCCCGTAAATAACGTGCGCATGCGGATCTGCCGCCCCTGTCTTGATAAAGAAAACAGTGTTGCCGTACGCCTTTCCTCCGTCCGACTCGGTACAGCCGCCGTAGATATTCACCGCTGCGCCGCCCGTGAAGATGAGCTTGTTATTGTGGCTGTCGTTCCTGTCCGCCTTATCTGTGCCCGTTCCTGTCGTCCAGCCGCCGTAGACATCATCGTAAGTGCCGCTCAGCGTAATCTCGTTCATGCGCGTGGAGTCTCCGATCCTCGAGCGTCCGCCGTAAGCAAGTATCTTGCTGTTCTCCGTGACCACGACAGGAGTCGTCCCCCCCTCATACACATCACTGGCACACGCCGGCCTCGCAGGGAAAATGCCGAGACCGCCCGTTGAAACAGGGAGCGTGATGAGGAGCGCCAGCCTGCGCATCCGATTTCTTTCTCCGGACATTTGCATCGCCTCCTTTGCGATTCGGCTCTCCACAGGGCAGATCCGCTCATCGCTGCGAGAGCCTTCATGCACATAGATCGTTCTTTTTAATTATATCATAAAAAAGAGCAAAATATCCTAATATATTACAATTCAGGACACAACAAGCAAAATATTTATTTTTAAGAAATCAAAAACCGCCTTCCCATGCGGGAAAGCGGTTTTCAAAAATCAGTATCGGCTGAATTACTTCAGTTCGACCGTTGCGCCGGCCTCTTCGAGCTTTGCCTTGAGCTCGTCAGCCTCGGCCTTTGCGACGTTCTCCTTGACCGGCTTCGGTGCGCCGTCAACAAGCTCCTTCGCTTCCTTCAAGCCAAGACCCGTTGCCTCACGGACGGCCTTGATGACGTTGATCTTCTTGTCGCCGGCAGCTGCGAGAACAACCGTGAACTCCGACTTCTCCTCACCGCCCGCAGCAGCCGGGGCAGCGCCGCCGGCAGCAGCAACAGCAACCGGTGCAGCTGCGCTGACACCAAACTTCTCCTCCATAGCCTTAACGAGCTCGGAGAGTTCGAGAACGGTCATGTTCTCAATGGCTTCCAGAATCTGATCCTTATTCATACTGTATACCTCCAAAAATATATAGTTTCTTCTTTATTCTGTTATGCGGACGCCTTCTGCGCACGCACTGCATCAAGCACATAGACGGCATTGCGGAGAACGCCGTGGAGCACATTCACCGTATTCGAGATCGGTGCGTTCATGCTGCCCATAAGCTTTGCAATAAGCTCTTCGCGCGACGGGAGCGAAGCAAGCGCCCGTACCTCATTCGTCTCGATGACCTTGCCCTCGACGGTACCGACCTTGATCGACAGGATCCCCTTTTCGTCGAGCTTATTCTTCTTAATGTAGTCGCAGATGACCTTCGCCGGAGCGACTGCATCCTCTGCTGAGAATGCAAATGCCGTCGTCCCCTCAAGATGCGGGTCAAGGCCCTCGAGCCCCAGCGCATCGGCAGCGCGGCGCAGCATTGTGTTCTTCACAACGTGATAGGTAACGCCTGCAGCGCGCAGTTCACGGCGCAGCTCTGTATCCTGTGCCACGGTGAGCCCGGTATAGGTTGTGAAGACCGCGCCCTTCGCCGAAGCGAGCTGCTCTTTCAGCTCTGCAACGATGACTTCTTTCTTATGATCTGCCATTAAAAATTTTCCCTCCTTTCTTATTGCCGTTCGTCTCTGAGACGGCTTTTGTTTTGCCTAACTAAAAATCTCCGGCTGCTCTGCTGCCGGAGATGAATGTTCAAATTCACGTCCGGCCTCGGCAGGCGACTATGTCGTTAGATGCTTGCGCAAACCTGCTGTCTACAGCCCGGGGAAATTCCGTATGCGCCTTACTTTAGCTGAGCGCAACGGGGACGGCGGGACCCATCGTCGCCACAACCGTGATGGAGCGGATATACTGCCCCTTTGCCGCTGCCGGCTTCACACGGATGAGCGTGTCGATGATCGCCTGATAGTTCTCGCGGAGCTTGTCCGCATCGAACGACGCCTTGCCGATCGGGACATGGACGTTGCCCGCCTTGTCTGTGCGGTACTCTACCTGTCCTGCCTTGATCTCGGTAATCGCCTTCTTGAGATCCATGGTGACTGTGCCGAGTTTCGGGTTCGGCATGAGTCCGCGGGGGCCGAGCACCTTTCCGAGACGGCCGACCGTGCCCATCATATCGGGCGTTGCGACGGCGACGTCGAAGTCGAGCCAGCCGCCCTGGATCTTCTGCACGATCTCATCCGAGCCAACGAAGTCGGCCCCTGCGGCCTCTGCCTCCGCGACCTTTTCGCCTTTGGCGAAGACGAGAACGCGCTGGGTCTTGCCCGTGCCGTGCGGCAGGACAAGTGCACCGCGCACCTGCTGGTCTGCATACTTCGGATCGACGCCGAGGCGCACATGCAGTTCGATGGTCTCGTCGAATTTAGCCGTTGCCGTCTTCTTTACGAGCTCCATCGCCTCCTGCAAAGCGTAGAGCTTGCCACTCTCGATGAGCTTCGCAGCATCTTGGTATTTCTTACCAGATTTTGCCATTATAGTCTCCCTTCGTGGTCATAACGGGCATGTGCCCTTCCACTGCATCATAGATTAATCTACGATTTCGATTCCCATGCTGCGGGCAGTCCCCTCAATCATGGATGTTGCCGCCTCGATCGACGCGGCATTCAGATCCGGCATCTTGGACTCCGCGATCTCGCGCGCCTTTGCACGCGGGAGCTTTGCGACCTTCGTCTTGTTCGGCTCGCCCGATGCCTTCTCAATACCCGCCGCTTTCTTCAGCAGAACCGCTGCCGGAGGGGTCTTCGTGATAAAGGTAAAGGAACGATCTTCAAAGACCGTGATCTCAACCGGAATGATGAGCCCCGCCTGTTTCGCCGTGCGCTCATTGAAGTCTTTGACGAACGCCATGATGTTCACGCCCGCCTGGCCAAGCGCAGG
>ERZ773055.620-NODE-620-length-19889-cov-19.830796_pt1 | contig 19889 bp, 22 predicted proteins | sample MGYA00580515_ERZ773055 | MGnify/ENA primary metagenome ERZ773055 (study PRJEB29015, sample SAMEA2737993) | human oral metagenome | biome: human oral; feature: human-associated habitat; material: dental | place: China | collected 2064 ...
AATTAGAGTAGGTTTATTTACGATAGCCTGCCGTTACCAAAAGGTAACGTTTGGCAGCTGGTCATTTTATTGGATGGTTTGGTATATTGCTAGAAGTTAAGTGTGTGTAGAGCGGTAATAATTTCATTAGCATAGTATAATTTTATATATGAAGCTATCTGACCGCCATCCCAACGACCGTCCCCGCGAGAAACTAGCGCGTTACGGTACGGCGCGGCTGAGCGACCTGGAACTGTTGATGGCGATTATCGGCAGCGGCAATAAACAGGCGGATGTTGGTAAAATTGCGCGCGAAGTGCTGAAAATTGTGCGTCAAAAAGGCGGCGATGTCTCGTACGATGATCTGCGTGGCGTGGTTGGTTTGGGTGAAGCGAAGATCCCGGTGATTGTGGCGAGTTTAGAACTGGCGCGGCGGTATTTGCTGGATAGCGACCAGCCAATGATTGACAGTCCAGAGAAAGCGGTTGAGCTACTGGCCGACATTCGTGATAAAAAGCAGGAATATTTCGTCTGCCTGACGCTGGACGGTGCGAATCGTTTGATCGCCAAACGGGTGGTAACCATCGGTACGCTAACTGCCAGCCTGGTGCATCCGCGCGAGGTCTTCGCCGACGCCATCGCCGACCGCGCGGCCTCGATCATCGTGGCGCATAATCATCCGAGCGGGAGTTTGGAGGCGAGTCAAGCTGATAAAGAAGTAACGAACAGGCTGGCGGAAGCGGGAAAACTGCTTGGCATTACGCTTAATGATCATATTATTGTTACGAAAACTGACTACAAAAGTCTGCTACACCCAGAGTAAACGATCCCCAAATCTGATATAATCTATCTATGAATACGAGGGAGCTTGAAAAGCAGTTGTGGGCTGCGGCAGATAAACTACGGGGTAATATCAGCTCGTCGGACTATAAATATGTCGTGTTGGGGCTGATTTTTCTAAAATATGTTTCAGATGCGTTTTCGGCGCGGTATCAGGCGGCGATTAATGAGAATTATGAGCCTGAAGATCGGGATTGGTATCTGGCGGAGAATGTTTTTTGGATTCCCAAGGAGGCTCGTTGGGAGCACCTGGTGGCGAGCGCCAAACAGCCAGAAATTGGTGTCTTAGTAGATAGTGCCATGGAGGCAATTGAGCGCGACAACCCGAGTCTAAAGGGCGTGTTGCCGAAAAATTATGCCCGTGAAGCGCTGGACAAGCGTCGCCTGGGTGAACTCATCGATTTATTTACAAATATCAAATTCGACACTGCCAGTTCCAAAGATTTACTTGGTCAAGTCTACGAATATTTTATGGGTATGTTTGCCGACAGTGAGGGTAAGCATGGCGGTGAATTCTACACGCCGCGCTCCATCGTCAAGCTGCTGGTAGAAATGCTTGAGCCGTACAGCGGGCGTGTGTATGACCCCTGTTGAGGTAGTGGAGGTATGTTCGTCTGGAGCGAGAAGTTTGTCGAGGAGCATGCTGGGCGTGTCAGCGACATTGCGGTGTATGGTCAGGAACTGAACGAAACCACTTGGCGACTCGCTAAAATGAACATGGCAATTCGCGGCATTGATGCGAATATCAAACGCGGCGATACCCTGATGGACGACCAGCTGCCTGACCTGAAAGCCGATTATATCTTGGCCAATCCGCCATTTAATATTAGCGATTGGGGTCAAGAACACTTGCAGACTGACCCGCGCTGGAAGTATGGTCTGCCGCCAAAGGGTAATGCTAACTTTGCCTGGATTCAACACATGATTCACCATTTGAGCCCGCGCGGTACGGCAGGATTTGTGTTGGCAAATGGGAGCATGAGCAGCCAAACTGGCGGTGAAGGTGATATCCGTAAGCAGTTAGTGCTCAATGAGATGGTTGACGCTATCGTCACATTGCCGAGCCAGTTGTTTTTTAACGTTGCTATACCATGCTGTCTGTGGTTTGTGTCGCGTGATCGTGCCAATCGTCATGGCAAAGTGTTGTTCATCGATGGGCGTAATTTGGGTAAAATGGTAACCCGCCGCAACCGCGAACTGACTGCGGAAGATATCGCCAGGGTAGCGAAGATATATCATGATTATAAAACCACCAGCGCGGATTACACTGACCAGCCAGGTTTCTGTAAAGTTGCTGAGCTGGAGGAGATTAAGCAGCATGATTACGTACTGACACCCGGTCGTTACGTGGGTGTTGAAGAAACAGAAGAGGATGATGAGCCGTTCGCCGAGAAATTTGCTCGGTTGACGGCTGAGCTTGAGGGGCAGTTTGCGAAGAGTCATGAGCTAGAGATGAAAATAAAAGAAAATCTTGCCAAAATAGAGAAAGAAATCAAATGATGAGTGGCGATAACCCGAATAGCGAGATGGTGGTGTATGTTGGCGATGATGGCAAGCCGCAGATTCAAGCTAGGCTACAAGATGAAAATACGTGGCTCACCCAAGTGCAGTTGGCCCAGACATTTCAGACTACAAGGCAAAATATAGACCAACATATTAAGAATATCTACGAAGAGAAAGAGCTCGACCCTTCGGCAACTATAAAGAATTTCTTTATAGTTCAAACTGAAGGTGATCGTGAGGCCTTAAGGAATATAGAGCATTACAGTCTAGGCATGGTGATTGCGCTTGGTTACCGCGTGAAGTTAAATATAGCAACGAATTTTCGCATCTGGGCTCTTGTGCAGAAGATGGTTGAGGGGAAGAAATGAAAGAATTAACAGACGAACAGATCCTAGAACATTTGCGCAACAATACTATTTTGCGCAACAATCAGCTGTCAATGCTCGTTAAGATACTAAATTCACTGAAAGAAAATACAGTTTTGGCAATTGATGGTGCATGGGGATCTGGCAAGACTGTGTTTGTTAAGCAGCTACTCATGCTGTCTGACGATGCTATTCAAGAATATGGCTATAATACTATTGATGAGATCGCAATCAACCTTTTGCGAGAAAAACAAAAAACTTTCTATTTCAATGCGTGGGAATATGATTATCTTGGCGACGCGCTTAGTGCTATGTTGCTAAAGTTGATAGCAGACGATGATGAAAGTCTGAATGCGGCCTCGATAAAGAAGGCTGTTAGCATGATAAATATATCTGCAGGATTAAAGAATCTAACCCATGACTTTATAGACATTGATAATAAAACTAGGAAGGCTGACCTTGTCAAAGCGGTAAAAGACCAAGTAAATCGACACGACGCAGTAAATGAGTTCATCAATAAGCTAAAAGGCGATTCCGAAAGACTCATTTTTGTAATTGATGAGCTTGATCGCTGTCGTCCGTCTTTTGCTGTCGAGTTACTAGAGGCTGTTAAGCATTATTTTATGCGTGATGATGTGACGTTCATCATTACTACAAACATCAATCAACTTTCGCATACAATTAAGAAGTATTACGGAAGTGACTTTGATGGGTATGCGTATCTAAATAAATTTTTTGACTTTACGTTTGGTTTGCGTAAGGTGGGCATCGAAGTGTATACGAGAAGTGTGCTTGACTGGGTGGAGGGCAGCATGATAGTTAATGGAGTTGCATTTGACGCTATAGAATACTACGGCTTTGAGATGCGTGAAATAAATTCGTATTATTCATCACTTCAATTAGTAAACCGGTTTCTAACAAGAAATAACAACTGGAGGAGGGACCAATATCCGACACAGCTTGTGTTCGTACCTCTGGCTCTTGCGCTAAAGATAAAAAACGATAGTTTATACGAACAATTTAGGTCGGGTAAAGGTGAGGTTATACTAAGAGATTTTGCTGCTAATTCATACAGTACCCTTGGATATGCAGAGAGGCTTGTAAATGAGGATCGTTCAAGCTTATCGCAAGAGGAGATGAAAGAGAAGGCGGTAGATGCGTTGATAGTGGAATACAAAAATATCTTTGCTTCTGAAGGTGGGGGGCGAAGAGATGAAAACTTACAAGATTTTCAAGAGGCGATTGCTCTCATTGGCTCATACACAACGATACCTGCAGGAGATGAGGAGTAATGATGCGAAAAGTGTTGTTGAGTGATATATGCAGTTATGTAAATTGCAAAACACCAGTAGAGCAAATTCAATTGGTCGACTATGTATCTACTGAAAATTTGTTACAAAACAAGGGCGGATTATCAGTTGCTAACAAATTACCCTCTGGAAAAGTAACTGTATTCCAAGCTGGGGACGTGCTGGTATCAAACATTCGTCCTTATTTCAAAAAGATTTGGTTAGCCGATAGGCCTGGCGGTGCTTCGAATGACGTTTTGGTTTTTCGAAAACTAAACGATAATGTTTATGAAAAATATTTGTACTATATTTTGGCCGATGACAGATTCTTTGCTTTTTCAACGGCATCTGCAAGGGGGTCAAAAATGCCACGCGGTGATAAAACTCAAATTATGAATTATCCTGTAAATCTACCGCCGCTCGACCAACAAAAGAAAATTGCCAATATTATCGGCAGTCTTGATGAAAAAATCGAGCTCAATCGCCGCATGAACGAAACCCTCGAGCAACTCGGTCAGGCTCTTTTTCGTCATTTTTTTATTAATAATCCTGATGCTAAAAACTGGAAGAAAAGGTCATTGGGGGAATTCTTTCCAGTTAAGACGGGTAAAAAGGATGCAAATTTTGGTACCAAGGATGGTAAGTTTCCATTCTTCACATGTGCGCAAACAATTTCATGCGCACCTAGTTACTCTTTTGACGGATCGGCTATATTGATTGCCGGAAATGGGGACTTTAACATTAAGTACTATACGGGTAAATTTGAAGCTTACCAGCGTACGTATGTATTAATACCCCATAACGAAGAATTGTTAGGATTTTTATACTTTTTAATGAAGAAAGATTTGTCGCTTATCACGGGCGGTTCGCGCGGCTCGGTAATAAAGTTTATCACAAAAGGAATGATCGAAAATTATCGGGTAGAATTGCCGGACGATAATGATCTTGCTGCTTTTGCACCAATATTTAGCGAGCTACTGGCTTTAATATCGCACAGTAATGAGCAAATCCAAACTCTCGCTGTCCTTCGTGACATACTTTTACCAAAACTAATTTCTGGAGAGATTGAAGTATGAAACGTACAAAAGCGCAAATAGACAATTTATTAGATGACATAGCGCAATTTACTATGCTATTAAGCGATAGTAATTACGGTATAAATTATGAGCCTAAATGTCTAAATTTCTCATCTTTTGAAAGAGTTATTGATGAGAATCTTGCATACTGGCACGATAAAGAAGGGGGTCAGAACTTCCACGCTGAATGGCAAAACCTCAGAAATAGTATTAACGGCATTAAAGAACATATAGAGACTATTGATGATAGTCCTGAATTAAGAGATAATATATTAAACTATCTATATAGTAATCTATCCAACTACAGGGCTGACGATAACGGAAAATATACATATAGAATAAATATAAATAGTCCAATTAATTCTGATGCTAACTGGCATTTCATTGATCGGTTTGTAGATTTCTACCTTAATCGTGTAAGTAATGGTGAATACTTGTCGAATGCAATACAAAATTACGTAAGCTTATGTAAAAACCCAACCGAGGTAGGAGATAAGCTGCGGCAAAGTTCAAACTATTCATATTACCCTGCGTTATTCATACTAAAAAATGAATTATTGCCTAAAAATGTAAGCATTAAGAACTTTGAACAAAAAACGTTGCGGCCAGCGCAAGATAAGCTAGAGCAGCTGTTGCAAGAAGCAAGTGAGAGCCAACAAGAAATAACCCGTTTTATAGAAGAGAAGTATAAGGAAGTTCAGGATCAAGTTGATAAGAATATCGCTGAGATGGACGACTATAAATCTAAGGTCAACGATTGGGAGGCGGAAAAGCACGAGTCATTAAACGCGCTGGAAGAGACTTATAGAAAGAAGTTACAGCTTGAGGAACCAGAGAAGTTATGGAATGAACGGTCTGAAAAGTACAGGAAAAGAGCTAATTGTTGGACTATTGGCTTGTGTGTTGTGGCGATTATCTTGTTGTTTGTCATCAACTGGTTTGTCAATTCGCTTCACGAATTTCCAAAGGGGATTACTGAAAAAGTACCATTCTTGTCGCAGCAAGTGCTCTTTATTGGTGTCATTTCTTTCTTTGTCTATATCATACGCGTCATAGTAAAAATTGTTATGTCAAATCATCATATTGCAATGGAGTATGAGCAAAAAGCGGCGTTGACAAGGTTTTATCAGGCGTTAACTTACAAAGGGATTGAGGTAGACGATAACGAGAAGTTAATTATCATGAGTGCTCTATTTTCCAAAGCTGACACGGGGTTAGTTAAAACGAGTGAATCTATTGACCTGTATAGTGTCTTGGGATTGATTGCAAGGAATTCTGGAAAATAGGTATTTGCATATAAAAACGAGCCCAAAAGTAAGGGCTCGTTTTATACCTGGAACTATCTACTGTGTAACCAATCTGTCACGCTCTTTGGTAGATTATAAGATGCCCATCCAGAGTCTGTATTCCATTCGGCAACAAATATTTTGTCATTGCTGTCTATAAGGTGTTTAGCTTCATCTCGTATTTCAGAAACAGTCTTGTCGGTATCAACAAGCCATACGGAATATAGTGGTTTAGCCCATGATCCCAAACTTTTTATATATCTAATCAAATCCTCGTAATCTTCGAATTTCTCAGGAGAGCCTAAATCGTATGATATTATCTTTACATTCATATTATTATCCTTTTGGTGGATGCGGGTCGTTGCCATAGCTATTCCGTGCTCCGATTTTACCATTTTTGTTATGAATAATATGTTCAGTGTTTTGACTGATGGCTGTCTTGCGACCAGCCGCTTGAGCTTCGGCTTTAGTCGGGTAGAGCTTAGCAATCCTTGATGCACCAGAGCTTTTATTTCCCCAACCGCCTGGACGAGGGACGGTATGGATTTGTTTATTTTTTGCCATATAAGTAAAATCTCCTTTCATATAGCGTTAATATTGTATTTTGGTCGGTTTACGCTATACTAAAAGGTGCATGGTTTAGGGATTTATGCACGATTTATCCGCAAAAGCGGATTTTTTCGTATATTGTCAGGACGTTACCCTCCTGGAGATTTCACACCTCCCACCTAGCGTGATTTCCTGAATACTAGTATAACAGGCTAATATTTGTTATGTCAATATATAATCATAAAAATGTAAAAATATTTTACAAAAGGCTTGACATAAGCGGTATGTATATGATACAATAAAATAACTTAAGGAAAATGCAAGGAGCTATTATATGAATAATCTCGCAGATAATCTCAAATCCGCACGAACATCTAGGGGGCTGACGCAAGATCAAGTTGCTCAGGCTATTGGCTTAGCCAGACCAACATATGCTTTGATAGAGTCTGGAAAGCGAGATGTAACCTTGTCGCAGGCAGAAACGCTGGCGGCGCTATTACGTACTAGTGTCGATGAACTGTGTGGCGTGGGTATTCCTGTTTTTAATACTGAAACGTCAATGGAAAAGTATAAACAAATGATTCTTAATGCGCTTGAGGCTGGAGCTGATAAAGATGGAAAAATCACCAAGACAAAATTAGCTAAGCTGGTATATTTGGCAGATTTTACATGGTATTACAATCATTTGGTGCCAATGTCTGGTATGTCTTATCGCCGTTTACCTCAAGGACCTGTGCCAGAAACATATTTTCGGGCGATTGATGAGCTGGTAGAAAGTGGCGTGTTGTGCCTGGAGGAAAAGGGCAGGGCGTTCATGCTGTCCATGACAGAGAGCGGTGCTGCACCTAGCGGTAAATTATCACCAGAAGAGCGTCAAATGATTCATAAAATTGGCGAGTCATGGCAAGGCAAGCAGACACACGAGATTGTTAATTTTACACATGAGCAATTACCGTGGAGTATATGCCGTGAAGGAGAAATCATTCCATACGGTTTAATTACACAAGAAGATCCTGAGAAAGTGTATGGAACTGCCGATGTCGCCGAACTATAGTTTTGAGTGGATGCCATTCGCTGAGCGTCACTATGCCAAAGCTTTTGCCAAGAAGTATAAAAATAGCTGGCTAGAGACGCGTTATAATATTGACGAAGTGTGCAAGCGTATAGACAGAATGTTAGATTTCGACCGCGCAGATTTGATTTACTCGATGGGATATCATAAGTTGGTAAAGCTTGATTTTGCAGTGGCTGGTACACGCATTTCTCCCAAAAAATCTGGTAATCGCTGCCTGCTCTTTATCAATGAAGAGATGCGGCATGTGCAGGTATTAATTGCCTATTCAAAAAATGATATTGGTCCGCCAAATGAAACAGCAAAGTGGAAGCGGGTTATTAAGGCAGAATACAAGGATATTGCGGAGATATTCTCGCTGTAGCATATAATAGAAGACAATATGACCGAATCTCAAATCGAACAATACGCACTTGATATCCTGGCTAGCCTTGGCTGGCGAATTTTGCATGGGCCGGACATTGGTCCGGATGGTGCTGCGGTTGAGCGCGAATTGCGACAGGTGGTGTTGCCTGGGCGGCTATATGATGCTTTGGCGCGTCTCAACCCGCATATTCCAGAACCAGCCTTGAATGAAGCGATGCGGCGTTTGACGCAGATTAGTAAACCAAGCTTGATTGAGAATAATCACGATTTTCATCAGCTACTGGTGGCAGGCGTGCCGGTGCAATACCGTACATCAAGTGGCGAAGTGAAACACGATATCGTGCGGGTGGTTGATTTTACCTCGCCACAAAACAACGATTTTGCGGCGGTCAATCAGCTGACGGTTCTGCAGGGTGACTATAATCGCCGGCCGGACATTGTGCTGTTCGTGAATGGGTTGCCGCTGGTGGTGATTGAACTAAAAAATGCGGCTGATACGAAGGCGGATTTAGTAGCGGCGTATCAGCAAATCCAGACGTACAAGCGCGAGATTAGCGATTTATTCCGGTTCAATGAACTGTGTGTGACCAGTGATGGACTAGAGGCTGAGATGGGCACGATCACCAGCCCGCTGGAACGAATGATGCCATGGAAAACGATTGATGGCGAAAAAGAAGTTGGCAATGTGCCGATGCTGGAGGTGCTGCTGCGCGGTGCGTGCACGCCTGAACGCTTGCTGGATGTGGTGCAGAATTTTATCGTATTTGAGCGTGGTGATGGTGACAAATTGATCAAGAAAGTTGCTGCTTATCATCAATACTGGGTGGTGAATAAGGCGCTTGATCGGACGCTGGCGGCTAGTGGTGAACGCGGCGACCAGCGGGCTGGCGTAGTCTGGCATACGCAAGGGTCGGGCAAGAGCTTGAGCATGGTGTTTTATACTGGTAAGCTGATGAAGTCGCGCGATTTGCACAACCCGACCATCGTGGTGGTGACAGATCGTAATGATCTTGACGGTCAGCTGTTTGGTACGTTTAGCGCTTGTCGCGAGCTCCTGGGAGAGGACCCAAAGCAAGCTAATTCACGGAGTGAACTCAGGAAGCTGTTGCAGCGCGAATCAGGTGGGATTATCTTCACAACAATCCAAAAATTCTCGCCTGAGGATGACGAGGATAAATTACCAGTTTTGACTGATCGACGCAATGTTATCGTGATGGCAGACGAGGCGCACCGCAGTCAATATGGCTTGAAGGCACATGTTCGAGCCAGCGATGCTCAGCTGGTGTATGGTTACGCCAAATATATGCGCGATGCTTTGCCGGGTGCGAGCTATATTGGTTTTACGGGTACGCCGATTGAAACGGATGATAAGTCAACACCAGCAGTGTTTGGCGACTATATCGATATTTATGATATCGAGCAGGCGGTGAAAGATGGCGCAACAGTGCCGATTTATTATGAGAGTCGGCTGGTTGATTTGAATATGGATGAGGCGACACGGCAGTGGCTGGATAAGGAAGTTGATGATTTGCTGGAAGGCGAAGAATTGAGTCGTCAGGATGCGCTGAAGACCGAGTATGCACAAAAAGAAGCCGTCGTCGGTAATAGCGAGCGGCTGAACACTATCGCCCTGGATATCATTGAGCATTTTGAGGCTCGGCAAAGTGTCCTGAGTGGTAAAGGTATGATCGTGACGATGAGCCGCGGTATTGCGGCGGATTTGTATGAAAAAATTGTGGCGTATCGGCCAGATTGGCATAGTGATGATGACGCACGTGGTGTAATCAAGGTGATTATCACCGGTAGTGCTAGCGACCCTGATCATTTGCAGCCGCATATTCGTAATAAACAGCGAGTAAAGGCGATCGAAAAGCGCATCAAGGATCCGAATGATCCGCTTGAACTGGTGATTGTGTGCGACATGTGGCTGACGGGATTTGATGTGCCAAATATGCACACCATGTATCTGGATAAACCGCTGAAGGGTCATAATTTGATGCAGGCAATTGCACGAGTCAACCGAGTATTTCCGGGTAAAACTGGTGGTTTGGCGGTTGACTATCTGGGTGTGGCAGGGGCGCTGCGCGATGCTATTTCTGACTATACGCGAAGTGGTGGGCAGGGTGCACTGCAACTTGATATCACTGAGGCAGTGGCGCAGATGCAGATGCGTTATGAGGTGGTGCGTGATTTGTTTGGTAACTTTGATTATCGGCGATATTTTACCGCACAGACTAACCAGCAGCTACAAATTATTTTGGATGCCGAGGAATATATTTTAGGGTTGGAAGACGGTGGGAAGCGGTTGAAACAGCATGTTTTGGAACTGAGTAAAGCCTTTGCGCTGGCTATGCCGAGACCCGAGGCGCTAGAAATCCGCGAAGAAGTGGCGCTATTTCAGGCGGTGAAAGCCCGGCTGGAGAAAGTGTCGAGCTCAGTGGTGGTGACTGATGCTGAGTACCGAAGCGCGCTGAAGCAAATTGTCGACAAAGCAATTGCGCCAGTGGGTGTGGTTGATGTATTTGAGGCGGCGGGATTAGAAAAGCCGGAACTGTCAATTTTAAGCGATGAGTTTTTGGCGGAAATTCGTAACATGGAGCGCAAGAATTTGGCGGTGGAAGCTTTGCAAAAACTGCTTGCTGATGAAATTAAACTACGATTTTCGCGAAATTATGCCAAGGATACGAAGTTCTCTGACTTGCTCAATCAAGCCTTGACACGGTATAGAAATGGGACGATTGAGGCAGCGCAGGTGATTGAGGAGTTAATCAACATTGGACAGAAAATTCGCCAGACTCTTGAGAACGGAGCGGTTGATGGTCTCAGCGAGGATGAGATTATCTTTTATGATGCGCTGGTTGAGAATGGCAGTGCCCGCGAAGTACTGGGTGACGCGCAGCTACGTGATATCGCAAAAGTGTTACTAGAGCAAGTGCGTCGTGATGCTACGATTGACTGGGCGGAGCGTAAAAATGTTCAGGCAAAACTGAAAGTTAACGTCAAAAAGACTTTAGCAAAATATGGATACCCGCCAGATCAGCAGGCGTTGGCAACTGACATGGTGTTAGAGCAGGCCAAGCGCTATGGTAATGAGTGGAGTCAGAAGCGCGCCGTATATGAAGCTGGCGGCGGAGCGAGTTTGTTGGATTGATAATTAATTATGGCAGATCGATGTACAATAGGTATATGAGTAAGTCTAAAAATCCTATCACCATCGCTCGCGCCATCATCCGCATTGGTGATGCTGCCAGAAATGCTAATGATTATAGTTTGCTGGGCGCGCTGCATGAAATGGTGGAGCAATTGTCGCAGCATGGTGTTAAAGACACTGACGTTGATATGGATTTGCTGCTGGAATATGTCGAGGCGGCAGACGGTTGCGACTATTGCAGAGCAGGCGACGGTAAGCCAAGTGTTGACGAATTGACAACGAAAATCAATCAGCAGCTAGCGTGTCGCGGTCAGGCGCAGGTGGAGGCGAGCGATCAGTCAGTGTTGAAGTTTGAGCCAGTGGTCCATCTGGTGACGGCGGTGTATGCTAAAAATGAGGACGGCGTGACGTCGGGCTTGTCAATCGCGCTGGTCGTCAATCAGGATGGTTCGGTGGATTTGCCGCGCGAGCATTTTTTGAATACGGAATTGCTGGATTACTTTGATGAAAATCACCCAGTCAATTGGCGTTCAGTCGAGCGTGATTTGCCGTCAAAATTGCATGGTTACCACTTGGTGGCAGGTTCGGTAGAAGTGCAGGAGATTTTGCCGCGGGAGTTGGAGGCGATGTCGTTTTAAGATGATACACCTCGTAATGCCGCAGTAATTTTGCTAACAGTTTTGTTTTCTAGGTCTTTACGAACGTGCAAGAATAGAATGTTAAATCTGAAGTGTTTGTATCTATGCTAAAATCAATATATGAAGTTCCCTCGCTCTAAAAAACTGGTTTTCTTTAATAATAAGGGCGGCGTTGGTAAAACAACGCTAGCGTATAATACTGCGGTGCAGTTTGCTAACAAGGGCTATAAGACGGTGCTAATTGATCTTGATCCGCAGTGTAATTTGACGCGGTTAGCGCTTGGCGAAGAATATTACGAGAATACGATTTTCTCAGAGATGAGCAAGACGATTTACGACGTGCTGCGCGGAGTGATTGAGGGAGGTTCGGATATTGATTTGGCTGCACAATTTGAGCAAGCTAAGGGCGCGCCCGAGAACCTGTATTTACTGCGTGGCGACATGCGGCTAAGCGATTATGAGAATGTTCTATCGACTGGCTACAACTCAGCTGCGGCTGGCGAGCAGCTCGGCTATTTTCAAACGAGCGCGATAGATCGTTTCCTGCGCGAAAAAGGCTTGAGCGATCAAGTTGATATCTTTGTGATTGATACCTCGCCGACGTTAGGGTTGCTGAATCGAGTAATCTTGCTCGGCAGCGATTATTTTGTCGTACCGCTAATGCCTGATGCGCTTAGTCTACAGGGCATTGAGAACCTTGGTATCATGTTTGAAAAGTGGAAAATCAACTGGCGTAATACTGGTAAAGCGTTAAGTAGCGGTATTGAAAGTCAATTTGTACTGGGTGGCGAAGGGTTGTTTATTGGCTATATCTTAAATTCGTACAATGTGTATGGCCAAAAACCGATCAAAGACCACCGCAAGTGGATTGATCAAATTCCAGAACGAGTTCAAAAATTCTTAAGCGAACGCCATTGTCGGAACGGGCTGGTTGCGTCTAGCAGTCGCGCGTCGCTGCACGATATTCAGGATTACGGTCGATTACCAGCAATTACACACGAATCAGGTGTTGCAATTTTTAACATTGACCCTAATAAGGCAGAAGCAACACAGCCTGGCTCTCGCGAAAATATTGCGAAGGCTCAGCAAGAATTTGACGAACTTTCAGACGCTATTTTGAACATCTTGGATAAGTACTAAAATGGCCTGTATGCGCTAACGAGTCTTTGCCCTAGAAATGATCAAATTGTATGAAAATCTCCGTCCACCTCAAACCCAACTCTCGTCACCGCGAAGAGGTCGTGACGAACGATGATGGCTCGCTGACGATTTACACCAAGGCGCCGGCCATTGAGGGGCGGGCGAATTTGGCGGCGGTAAAATTACTGGCAAAACATTTTGGCGTATCCTCGTCAAAGGTAAAATTAGTGCGCGGTGCAAGCTCGAAATATAAGATGTTTGAGGTAGATAAAACAGAATAGCCGCTGCAACGAGTAGCCGCAAGATTCTACGGATATCCAGCCCCTGGCGCCATATTGCCGAGTAGTCCCTGCACGGTTACAAATGAATATCCTTGCTGCTTCAGTGCACTGAGAATGCACGGTACGGCGCCAACTGAGGTTTGGTGGATGTCGTGCATCAGGATGATAGCTCCAGGGTGGGCGCGCGCATGCATGCGCCGCAGTACATCGGCTCTCGCGGAGACTTTGCTGCCGATTAAGAAAAATGTCGCTTTAGCGCCATGCTGATCTAAAATATCCAGCAGCTGCGCGGTGTACGGACCTGGTCCGTCGTCAAATGTCAAGGCAATCACTTTACTACCAGAATCTGCAACTGTCGGCGCGGCGGGTGCTGGTTTTGGCTTTGGCTCGGGCGGTTTGGGGATATTAGCTAGTTTCCGGGCTGTTGGATTTTGTAGGTATTTGGCAACGGCGGCGATTGGCACTTTGATCGTCATTTCGCCGTAGGCTGACGGCAGCAGTGACGCCTGCCCGATTGGCCAAGCTAAACTATTACCGCCATCAATAATAACGAAATTCGATAGAGTTTCCTGGGTGATCGTTTCACTAAGATCCAGCTCTGTTTGCTGACGTTGCTTGATGGTTTCCTTAATATTATTTCGGGCAGCCGCCACGATTTCTCCAGCCGCTTTCTCTGATTGCTCGGTTAAATCATTCAAACTAATCACCTCGCCAGATTTTTTATCAAACGTCCAAAAATGCGTCAGCGACACCGGATGCGCGCCGTGCATATCTTGCTTGATATTGACAATGATCGATAAAGCTAGCGAATTATTATGCGTCACTTGGTAGCTAATCGTTTCGGTCAGCGGCTGGTCGAATGTCAGAATATTGGTGGCGGCATAGCGGAAATCGCTGTCAGCGCGGTCAATTGCCTGGGCGACGGAGTCTTTGTATTTGCTCCTCAATAAAGCTATTAACCTCACGGAGAGATAGTACTGGTTGAGCGTCCAAGCGACTTGGCAATGGCAGTGTATGATTCACCATTCTTTAACCTATTCTCGATAACTATACGTTCATCGTAGCAAAGTTGCATATACTTGTTGTTAGACACGTTTCTAACGTCCTTTCCGGTTATATTAGACTTTCCAAAAATCCATTAAACCGCGGGGCTAAAATTGAAACGTGTCTTTATTGAGCTTATCCTTTGCGGTTGAGGTGTTAATGGAGGCAGCAAATTGACTGTATGTAAAACATGTAGTATACTTATAAGCAGCTTCTTGCGCAACCGGCGTGAGAAGAAGAGCCTGAAAGGAGGTGAACTCCGTTGGAAAGCAAGTCTCCTCGCAGGAGGAGCATGTACTCGGTACATTCTCCTTTTTTCGGGGCTATTGCGTTTACTCCCAATGACGCTTTGCGCGAGCGTCTCGCGCAAGGTGTCATTAGTCCCGAGGAAATACATCATGCACTCGGGAAGCTCGGACTCGCCATTGTGCGCGAGTGCGAGCTGCGAGAGACGGGATCCGACCCCGCCATCGCCCCATGACAGTTGAGCCGCCCCAGACATAAGCTGTCTGTTCACGCTCCTGTCTGGGGCGGCTTTTCTTTTGGAATAGGATTTGCACTCGTTTTATATTCGTCGTACACTGGAATTGACGGTAATTTCATGAGGGAACGAATGAGAACGCAAGAACATGCATATCTTGATTTGCTGCGCGATGTGCGTGATAATGGCGAGAGTAAGGATGACCGTACCGGTACAGGTACGCGCAGCGTGTTCGGGCGGCAGATACGGTTCGATCTGTCGAGCGGCGAATTTCCCGCACTCACGACGAAACGGCTCTATTTTGATACTTGCAAGCGCGAGTTGTTATGGTTTTTAAGCGGCGACCGCAATCTAGAAGCGCTCGCACGGCAGAATGTACACATTTGGGACAGCTGGCCGTACCGGCATTACGTAGAGGCGACAGAGGGGCGCCAGGTGTCTCCAGAAGAAACGTCTACACCGGAGTGGCGTAACGGTATGAAAGCGTTTGTTGGACGCATTGCGACAGACCACGCTTTTGCTGAGCAATGGGGTGATTTAGGTCCAGTTTACGGCTATCAATGGCGGCATTGGCCAGATGGAAAGGGCGGCGAAATCGACCAGATTCAGCGCGCTGTTGACACGATCAAAACGAACCCGGCTAGCCGGCGTAACATTGTGAGTGCGTGGAATGTTGCTGACATTGACGAGATGGCAGTAGCGGGGCTGCCGCCATGTCATACGATGTTCCAGTTCAACGTGCGCGGCGATCGCCTAGATTGCCAATTATACCAGCGTAGCGCTGATATGTTTTTGGGTGTGCCGTTCAACATCGCTAGCTATGCGCTATTGCTCTGCATGATGGCGCATGTCACCGAACTCAAGCCGGGCGAGTTCATCCATACATTCGGCGACGCGCATATCTATAATAATCACATTACGCAGGTTGATGAACAGCTTAGCCGCGAGCCGTTGCCGCTGCCGGGGCTATGGTTGAATCCAGAGGTCAATAATATCTTTGAGTTTGCGCCGGACGACATTAAACTTGTCGGCTATCAGCATTGTCCGAGCATCAAAGCGCCAGTAGCAGTGTAATCACATTAGACCCGCAGGGCTACATGTATTACGCACGCTTATACGTCACGAAACTATACGCATACCGATTCGCATCGTCTGCCGGAAACGATTGGCGTCCGCACTCATGCCAGCTGTCGTCAAGCGGCGGAAAGTAACGGTCGATGCCAGTAAACGAATAATTGACTTCAGTTGCGTAAATAACGTCGCAATCCGCCAGTGCTTGCTCATAAACACTCGCGCCGCCGATTACACACGGCTGATGCTGCGCGATTTCATATGCTCGCGCCAGGCTATCAACTGCTATAGCGTCCGCCGCGTCAAGCGCCCGATGCGTCACGACGATATTCTCGCGCTGCGGCAGCGCTCGCCCGATCGACTCAAACGTTGCGCGCCCCATGATGATTGATTTGCCTATTGTCAGCGCGCGAAAATGTTTCAAATCAGCCGGTAGTGCACGCCCCCACGGCAAATCACCGCGTGCGCCGATACCACGGTTTCTATCGTACGCCACGACAATACATTTTTCCATACGTTCATGATACAATATTGGTAACGTTAGGGGAAATTGTGCAAGAATCAACGGCTATTTATAGCGACATTGAGATAAAAAAAGCGCTTGCGAGCGGGCATATTGTGTGCGATCCGGCACCCGCGCGAATCAACGGCTCAAGTATCGACGTGACGCTTGGCTATTATTTTTACTACGCTGGCGGCGCCAAAAACGGCGATGCGCTATTCAACCCGTTCGACCAGGCGGACGTTAAGCGGTATTTTGGCGCGTACAACATCGCGAAACCATGGCGCGACGCGCGGAAACGTTTGGCGAGCTCGATTGCGAACATCGCAGAGATTACTAACATTCCCAGCGACCACCCCGTTATCGTTTTGCGGCCGAATGAGCGGATTCTCGCGCATACGCATGAATTTATCGGTATTTTGCCGCCTGGCACGACCAGTATGCAGGCGCGCAGCACTACAGGGCGCATTGGTATATCGGCGTGCTATTGCGCAGGGTGGGGCGATCCAGGTTATATCAACCGTTGGACGATGGAAATCCACAATTTGAATGAGCGCGAGCATATTGTATTGCCCGTTGGTTACCGTATCGCGCAAATTGTCTTCAGCGCTACCGGCCCGGTTGAGACAGAATATTCGCGCGCTTCGGGCAACTATCAATCTGCACCAAGTGCCGACCTTGCTGCTATCAAAGCTGCTTGGCGCCCCGATATGTTGCTGCCGCGCGCTTACGCATCGCCCGTTAAGCTGCCGCAGGTAGTTGAGGGGCTCGCCGAAGGATTACTATAATGATTACGCGCGGGCGCTATATTGTCATTGAGGGGAATGATGGTACGGGCAAATCAACACAAGTCCGCTTTTTGCAAACATATTTTCATAAGCAGGGGTATAGCGTGGTAACTGTTGAGGAGCCAGGCGGTGGCTCAGTGTCTACGACACCTGTTGCTCGCTATCTGCGTACAATTATCAAGAATGGACGGTTACAACGCGATCCAGAAATTAATCTGGCATTGTTTAGTGCGGCGAGGCGGGAACTATGGCAGCACAGCATTGCGCCGGCGCTTGAGCAGGATGCGGTCGTACTGGCGGCGCGCAACTATCTCTCGACGCTCGCATACCAAGGTTACGGCGAAGGGCTTGACCTTGACCATATTCGCAAAACGACCGCGCTTTTCACTGATGCGCGTTATATGGCGCCGGACCATGTAGTTATTCTGGCTATGAACGACGACGCCGAACGCAAACGCCGCCTCGCCAAACGTAGCAACTCAGTGCGTCTTGACGCGTTTGAATCACGCGCTGATGATTTTCAACATAGAGTAAATAACGGTTACGCTGCGCTCGCCCGCGATATGGTGCTGCCCGTTGTTGAGTGTATCACACCAGACCACCGCAAGACGCCGGCAGAGATTCAGGCGGAGATTTTACGGATTATTTCATAGTAAGGTTTAATTAGTCGGCGCTGCTTGCACTGCTGCCAGACGCGATCCTGCGTGCCTCTACAATTTCTGGGTATTTTTGACAAAACTCTTCATTATACGCCGCCCGCTCCGCTTCATGCCGGCGCTGCTGCTCTTGTCGAACGGTTTGGCTCACTGCGTAGAATGTCGTTGAAATTGGAATTGCTGCGTCGCTATCAATTGCTGCCGATATACGCGTATCTAAATCATCAACGTTTGCGAGCATCTCAGCCCACGCCTCAGTGCCGTGCGACCTGTCCGCCGATAAAATCTCCGCTCGAACATCTTTTGATAAATTCGCAAGCGGCAATACATACGATTCGCGCAGCATAATTCGCGTATCAACCTCGCACGTCGCTGCGTTCGTGCGGCGCGTCACCAAAACTGCTTCCGGCGCCTTTTTCGCGTCTGTTATATCTACATTGAATGCCCGGAATTTAATGCGTTCGCTTCGCTCGCACTGTTCATCCGCGCCAACCTCAGCAAAGGTTTCAGTTATCGCCGCGTGCATGCGTTCAAGCAAATGCTCGTCGTTTCCCGTTACGCGCGCTAGCTCCACCGATCCCATGCCGATTGACCGCCGCAAGTGTAACAGTTCAGTTGGTGTCGCTAAACCGTCAAGCGCTTTAGCTTCGACCTGTTCAAGCTCTATGCCGGCAAGCGGCACTTCGCCCTCAATACATTCGTTCAAGCGGCTCTCGTAATTCTGCTGATTCTTCGTCGTATGCCGAGCGCCGCGCGACAGCAGGTGCAGCTGCACAAAATCGCGGACGGCTGGCGATGTGTCGGAATCCAAACAAGCAAGTACGCGCTCTGCCAGCGTATTTTGAACATCGCGCCATAAATCGCAGTTCTCCGATTTAATACGTAGCGGCGTCGCACTGTAATCCAGCCAGTGCGCTAGCAATATATCACGCGACTGCTGATACTCCTCGCGCGCCGACGCTAAACAACGAGATTTTATCATACCAAATGCGTATTTTACTAGAAAAATTACTATCTGTCAATACTATTCTTGCAATCTTGGCGTGTTTCTGCTACAATGCTGGCTAAGACATTGCCAAAGACCGTAGCGGGCGAGTCGCAAAAAGCGAAGCGCCGATAAGAATGCTACCGAGGGAATTACTCAGTTTTTCGTCTTTGCGCATGCAGGGGCGTTTTTTGTCAGTGTCGAACCTTAACAATGCGGTCTCATTTATCAAAGCAAACGAAAGGATTTTGTCTATGGCGATTAGCAAAGACAAGAAACAAGCTTTGGTCGCAGAAATGAGCGAGCTGTTCGCGAACGCGAAAAGCACGGCTGTCGCAAAATACCAAGGGATCAGCGTGGCTGAGTTGCAGGAATTGCGTAAAAACGCACGCGAAGCCGGCGTTGTCATCAAAGTGGTGAAGAACCGCCTGGTGCGCGTTGCGATGAGTAAAAGTAGTACTTATGAAAGCACCGATACAGCGGCGCTCACAGGACAGCTGCTTTATGCCGTATCGCAGGACGATGAAGTTATGCCTGCTAAGGTGCTGAATGATTTTGCCAAAACTCATCCAGCACTTGAGCTCGTCGCTGGCTTCAATGGCGAAGGAGTAGCGCAAAGTACTGCGGAAGTAACGGCGCTTGCTGGCTTGCCGAGTAAGAATCAGCTTATTGCTGAAACGGTGGCGCAATTGCTCTCGCCGGTTCACGACGTTACGAATGCGCTTTCTGGCAATATTCATGCGCTACTTGACGGTGTCGCCGATAAGGCTGCTGCGTAAAAACCAAAGTTTAGTATTAATGTTAGAAAATACCAAAGGAGAAATTCT